>WNFR01000131.1_pt1 | contig 72799 bp, 64 predicted proteins | sample 5400221 | NCBI WGS metagenome assembly WNFR01 (sample SAMN13153357, study PRJNA577476) | soil metagenome | isolation source: 40 cm soil under Madrone tree | place: USA:California | collected 2016-06-14
TAAACGAGCCGATTTCCGACGACCCCAAATTCTTCAAGGGCAAAGCGCTTACCTACTACGGCCGCTGGACGTACAAGTTCGAAGAGACCGCGCGCCATGGCGCCGTCGCGACCCTAATCATCCATCGCACGGACCTTGCAAGCTACGGCTGGCAAGTTGTGCGCAATTCCTGGGGGACGGAGAAATCGCATCTCCGGCGCGACGGCACGCCGAAATTGCAGGCGGGTTCCTGGATTCAGCTGGACGTCGCGAAGAAACTTGCCGCCATGTCCGGTCAGGACATCGACAAAATGTTCCAGCAAGCGCAATCCCGCGACTTTCGACCGTTCGAATTGCCGGTGCGCTTGCAAGCCCACGTTGCCAGCGAATTGCGGCCCTTCGTTTCGCGAAACGTAATGGCAATATTGTCCGGGGCCGATTCGAAACGCGCCAGTGAAGCTGTCTTATACACCGCGCACTACGACCACCTCGGAATCAATCCCAACATGAGCGGCGACAATATCTACAACGGCGCAGTCGACAACGGCACCGGCTGCGGGATTTTGCTGGAACTCGCGCGAGCCTGGTCGCTTGCGAAGCCGGCGCCGCCGCGTTCCATCCTCTTCGCAGCGGTCACAGGGGAAGAGCAGGGCTTGCTCGGCTCCGAATATTTGGGCAAACATTCCCCAATTCCGCCCTCGAAAATTACCCTCGACTTGAATTATGATGCGCTCGCTCCGCTCGGTGATCCGGAAGAAGTGGAAGTGAGCGGGGCGGAGCGCACGACTTTTTATCCGACTGTGGAAACGATGGCAAACACGTTTGGTCTCGCAATTCGCGGGGATTCGCGGCCCGAAGCCGGCCATTATTACCGCTCGGATCATTTCAGTCTGGCGCGTGTGGGCGTTCCATCTTTTTCCATCAGCGAAGGCCTGAAATACAAAGGCCACGACGCAGCCTGGGGCGAAGCGCAGGCGCAGGATTACGTGGATCATCACTATCACCAGCCGAGCGATGAATATCGCGCGGAGATGGATTTCACCGGACTGGCGAAGATGGCGCGGTTTGGATTTTTGCTCGGCGAGCAAGCGGCAATGACGGCGGAGTTGCAAGGGTGGCAGGCCGGCGACGAATTCGAGGCGGCGCGCAAAAAGAGCGAAGCAGGGAACTAACTCACGTTAGCGCGAAGTAGCTGCTGCCGTGACGAGCCTGCGTGAGGCGCGGCACGGTTGCACGGAAAAGCCGCGGCGAAAAGTTTGCAGGAGACCCCTGGAGGCTGGGAATGAACACCCTTCTCGCAGTCGTTTTCTCATTCTTGCTTTTTGCCGATGCGCCCATAGCGGAATTGCCGCGGGTCACGCATTTTCAGGCGCCGAATTATCCGGAGATGGCGTGGCAATCGAAAGTGCACGGAAAGGTGACACTGAAGATCCTAGTGCACAAGGACGGGCGCTTTGCCTTCACGGATACAGTCGTGGGGCCGCCGGCGCTGGTCAGTGCGGCGAAAGAAAATTTGTGCTCGTGGACTTTTGCGTCAAATCAGTCCGACAATCCGCTGCCGCTCACAGTGGAATATGAATATCGCATCGACAAGAGCCGCGCGTCGGCGCAGCTCAGCACCGAAGTGACGTACGACTTGCCAAACCACGTCACCGTTGTTGCTCCGGAGTATTCGCCGTCGTGTTTGTGCGTGAAGAAACCGAAGTCAAAGTGGAGGCTGTTTTAGCGCGCGCTTGCGCTCCGGCTCGTTTTGGCTGCGGACTCCACTTGCTTGAGGATGCGGTCGAGGGCGGCGCGATTGAATAAGCGGCCGTTGGCGATTACCGCCGTGATCTTCCTGGTGTTGCGAATGTCCTCCAGCGGATTGGCTGCCAGCAGAACCAGGTCCGCGATTTTGCCCGTTTCCACCGAGCCATAGCTGCTTTCCATTCCTAAAAATTTCGCGGGATTGCTGGTCGCCGTTTGCAGGGATTCCATGGGCGTGAAGCCGGCTTCGACGAAGTTGGCCAGCTCATCGTGCAAGCTGAATCCGGGCATGATGTAGACGCCGGGTGCGGTATCGGTTCCGGCCAGAAACAGCACGCCCGCGCGATGCATCGCGCCAACCATCTAAGTGCCGCCGCGCTGCCAAGCGAGCGTGGGAACCTGCCAGGTGTGGCTTTGCGCCAGCAGACGAATGAGCCCATCGCACTTTTGTTTGTCTTGCGTCGCGAGCAGGAGTTTTAGATCGCCCTGGCCGGCAATGAACTTTTCTTCTTCGGTCGAGCAGCCCTCAAAGCTGCCCATGAGGTGCTCGATGCTTTTTTGTCCGGCGGCGATTGTTTCGCGGATGCGAACTTTGTCGGGGACGTGTCCGACGATGGGGAGGCCGACCTTGCGCGCCTCGGCAGCAGCAGCGAGGTACGCGTCGTGGGAAATGACGCTCTGGACTTTGATGAAGTCGACGCCTTGCGCTTTCAGCGAGTCCACGGCGGCGACGGCGCTGTCCGGAGTAGTGACGGCGATGGAGCTGGGAAAGCGCAGCTTGCCGTCCGGCAAAAGCGCGTCCAGCATCGGGCCGGAAATAATCATGCGAGGGCCGATGATTTTGCCTGCGGCGATTTCCTTGCGCCAGGCGAAGAGAGCAGGGATGTCTCCGCCCATGTCGCGCACGCCGGTAACGCCGTTGGCGATGAAGAGCGGCAGGATGATGTCGCGCCCGCCGGGGAACCAGTCGCCGAAGACGGAGTGCACGTGCATGTCCCACAAGCCGGGGATGAGGAATTGGCCGCGACCGTCGATGACGCGCGTGTTCTTTGCGAGCGGCACGGCAGCGGAGTGCGAGACGAAAGTGATGCGATCTCCGTTAATCACGACCATGGAGTCGGGCTGCACCGAAGCGGTGCCGGGATTGATGACGGTTACGTGGGAGATGACCATCTGCCTGGGTTCGGGTGTGGTCTGCGCAGGAGTGACGGAAGCAAGCGCAAGCGCGAGCGAAATCAGCAGCAGGATGTGGCGGGATGGCGAAATCATGCCGGAGAGACTACCCCAGAAGTGGCTGCGTTCAAAACGCTCTAGCGAACAGATGGGATTGCCACAGAGGCACAGAGCGCACAGAGAAGGAATGGAACGCAACAGGAAAAGTCAGGTGCAACGGCTACGGTACTGGAACTACCCGGTACTGGGACTGCGGCTCACGCAATAAGCTCGCACGCTCGGGAAAATCTACACCCCTTGTACGTCGGTTTCCCTACCGACTCGATGCTTGCAGGCACCCTATGCGACTGAATTTCAGGCACTTACCAAATCGAGTGAATGTCTGGAGGGAAAGTTGCGTGTCGATTACCGGAACTAAGGGACTCTAAGGGATCTGCCCGCCCGAAAAGAGAGAAGTTTTCATCCAGATATCACACATCCTCGAGGAGGAGTTGCGAATGGTGTTCACAAAGTGCTGGAGGGTTTTAGTGGCGGGCATGTTTGCCTTCGGACCAGTCGCGTCGGCAAAAGATGCGAGCGAAACAAGGGTTGAGCAGGATCGCCTTCAGAATGCGGGGAAAGTGATGCAGGAGATCCTGAATGTTCCTGATGACATCCCGCGAGACCTTATCGACAAGGCGCGTTGTGTGGTGGTGATGCCGTCGGTGTTGAAAGCTGCATTCGTTGTCGGAGGCAGCTACGGCCGCGGGACGTTGATATGCCGCACCGGCACAAACTTCAACGGTCCCTGGGGATCCCCCGCCATGTATGCTCTCGAAGGCGGGAGCGTTGGTTTTCAGATTGGCGGGGAAGCAACCGACTTCGTTTTCCTGGTCATGAACGATCGCGGCGCGGATAGCGTGCTGCGTACCAGGGTGAAGGTTGGGGCGGACATATCCGCCGCGGCTGGACCGAAAGGACGTTCCGCTTCCGCCGACACGGACGCTTACATGCGCGCGGAAATGCTGAGCTACTCGCGCGCAAGAGGCGTATTCGCCGGCGTCTCGCTGGATGGCTCGACGCTCCGGCCTGACGGGCAAGCGAATCGCAAGCTCTATGGCAATTCGTCGAGCGCCGCAAAGATCATCACCGAATCGGATGGCGCTGCGCCACGCTCGGCCCGCACTCTGATTGCGGCTCTGCAAAAGGCGTCCCCGCGTCTCAAGCGGTAGCACATCTTGGCAATCCGGATTTCCGTCAAGGTACAGGCAGGCGAGCGATTAGCGCCAACAGGGAGGAAGCTTTGTTCTTGGATCACGTAATTACTATCGCGGGTACAAGCCTCACGATTACAAGTCACGATGCGTTCATGACGGGTGTCTCGGCCGTGATTGGGTTGGTGTCTTGGGCCGCTTTTTACTTCAGCCGGAAACAGATTGTCGTGCTAAAGAGGTCGAACGGAACGGATCAGGTGGCGTTCGAGTTGGCGCGAATTGCTGAGGCACTCGAGCGCATCGCCAATCGCCCGGTGGATCGCGCGATTGCGTCTGCCGCGCGGCGTCAGGTTCAAGCGCAACCGCCCGCGCAGCGAGAGTCGCAAGGCGTAGCGTATTCGATGTTTGGGCGTTAATTCGACGGCGATTACCTCGGGTCATGCGCTGCGCCATCAGGGAGGAGCGAGCCCAGGAGGTGTGCCGCACCTACGGCGCTCAGGATTTTTAGTTTGACCGCTACCCAGTGCTCACGCACTGGGCTAAATTGTGGCGCACCTCCGGTGCTTAGGATGGTGCGAAGCGTAGGATAAACTGAGATGGATGATAAAGACGCATAGCGCAGGGGGCGTGGTCACAAATAGCGAGGGCAAGGTGCTGGTGGTCAGCCAGCATGGGACATCGTGGTCGTTGCCGAAGGGACACATCGATCCTGGCGAAGACGCACTGGGTGCGGCCAGACGAGAGATCTATGAAGAGAGCGGGATTCGCGATTTGGAGTTTGTCCGCGAGCTTGGAAGTTATGAGCGCCACAAGATCGGCGTGAATGGCGGCGATGATCGCTCGGAGCTGAAAGTCATCACGATGTTTCTTTTCCGAACGAGCGAAAAATTATTAAAGCCGGTTGACTCCGACAATCCGGAAGCAAAGTGGGTCGAGAAGTCGAAGGTCGCGCGGCTGCTTACGCATGAAAAAGATAGAGAATTCTTCCAGCGTGTGAAGTTCTAATTTCGCCTCCCGTACTATTGCGTTGGAGGCGCTTTCCGCAATAAGAACGCTACTGCTTCGGGTCGGGTAACGCTATGAGAAAGTGGGCGCTACGAGCGTTGGAGCGCTCGCTTTGCTCGCTGGCCGGGCTCAAGCCCGGCCGCTACTTCTAACCCCACCGAAAAACCAAGGTTCCTCTACACTCCTTTTTTGCTTTGCTCGGCTGAACGTAGTGGTAGGAGCCGCCACCTGCCAAAGAGAACCCTCAAAAAGAATGGCAAGACCAAGGGAACCCTTTCGTCGTCTTTGCGTATTAGAGCCTAGAGGTGCGAAGCGAGGTGGGAGGGTCGATGAACATGCGCGGGTGGGTGGAGATGGTGGGGCGGGACTTTGGGTATGCGCTGAGGACTCTTCGGCGGAGCCGCGGGTTCGCGGCAGTGGCGGCGCTGACGTTGGCGCTGGGGATTGGCGCGAATACCGCGATCTTTACCTTGCTGGATCAAGTGTTGCTACGGCTGCTGCCGGTGAAGAATCCGCAGCAGCTCGTGCTGCTGACGATGCGCGGGCACCATTACGGCAACAACTGGGGCGGCAACGCGATTTCCTACCCTATGTACCGCGATTTTCAGGATCACAACGAAGTGTTTTCCGGGATGTTCTGCCGGTTTCCGCAACCGGTGAGCATGACCTATGGCGGACAAGCGGAGCGCACGCAAGGTGAGCTGGTTTCGGGAACGTACTTCAGCGTTTTGGGAGTGGGAACAGTTTTGGGGCGCGGGATTGGTCCCGAGGACGACCGGGTGCCGGATGGCCATCCGGTTGTGGTACTGAGCTACGACTATTGGAAGCAGCGCTTCGGTGGCGATCCGAAAATTATCGGGAAGACGCTGCTGGTGAACAACTATCAGATGGCCATCATCGGAGTAGCACTGCCGGGATTTGATGGGGTCGAGCTGGGGAGCTCCACGAAGATTTTCATCCCGGTGATGATGGAGAAGGAAATCATCATTGGCCCCATGAAGTTCTTAACGGACCGGCGGTCGCGCTGGGTGAATGCGTTCGGTCGATTGAAGCCCGGCGTTACGGAAGAAAAGGCTAAAGCGTCCTTGCAGCCGTTCATGCATTCGATGCTGGAGCAGGAAGTGAAAGAGGCGGCGTTCCGGAATGCTTCGCGGTATGACCGGGAAGAGTTTTTGAAGAGCTGGATCGACGTATTGCCGGGATCGCAAGGGCGGGCATCGCTACGGCAGGAGCTGCGCACGCCATTGTGGGTGCTGATGGCGACGACCGGAATGGTGCTGCTGATTGCGTGTGCGAATATCGCGAATCTATTGCTGGCGCGGGCGACCGGAAGGCAGAAAGAAATTGCAGTGCGGCTGGCCATGGGAGCGACGCGGGGAAGAATCGTGTCGCAATTGTTGATCGAAACGCTTTCACTTTCAGCGTTGGGTGCGGTTTTGGGTTTGGCGCTGGCGTTCTGGGGGGACAAGGCGTTGATGGCGATGTACCTGCCGTCTGACTCGGGAAGCCTGAATATTTCCACGACACCGGATTTGCGGATTTTGCTTTTCACGCTGGCGGTAACCGTGGCGACAGGATTGGTTTTTGGGTTAGCGCCAGCGCTCCAGTCGACGCGGCCGGACGTAGGGCGAACATTGAAGGATCAGGCCGGCGCGGTGGTCGGCGGAGGGCACGGCCGATTGCGGAATGCGCTGGTGGTTACGCAGGTGGCGCTATCGCTTTTGCTGCTGATCGGCGCGGGACTTTTTTTGCGAAGCCTGAAGAATCTGAGCAACCTCGGGCCGGGATTTTCGGCGGAGCGGCTCGTAGGATTCAACATTGACCCGTCGCTGAACGGGTACAGTCCGGAGCGGCTCAACGGCTTCTATCAGGAGTTGACCGACAACCTGAACGCGATACCGGGAGTAAAGTCGGTGGCCGTGGCCTCCATGCGCATCATGGAAGATAACGAGTGGGACAGCGGTATGACGGCGGAGGGGTATTCGCCGACGAAGCCGGACGACCACCCGCAGGCCTTCATGAATCAGATCGGACCGGGATACTTCGCGACGCTGGGTGTGCCGATTGTTGCGGGGCGCGATTTTCGTCTGACCGATAATCGAATAGTTAAACGAGCTAATGCGACTGACGATTTTGACGTCGTGCCCACAACCGTAATCATCAATGAAAAGTTCGCGCAGCGGTTCTTCGCGGGGCGGAATCCCGTGGGCATGCACCTGGGATTTGGGACCGATCCCGGAACGCACACCGAGATGGAAATCATCGGGGTGGTGAAAGACATCAAGTACACGAATTTGCGTGACGAGATTCCGATTCAGGCATACGTGCCGTACATGAATAGTCCCTATTTGGGAGGCATGACGGTCTATGCGCGGACGATGGGCGAGCCCAGTCAGTTGATGACATCAATACGGGCGAAGGTGCGAGAGATGGATGCGAATCTGCCGATCTATGCGATGCGCACGATGGATGAGCAGATTAGCAATTCACTTTCGAGAGAGCGAATGATTGCGAGCTTGTCGACCGTGTTTGGATTTGTGGCTACCGTGCTGGCGATTATCGGGCTGTATGGGGTTATGTCGTACAGCGTGGCGCAGCGGACGCGGGAGATCGGCATTCGCATGGCGTTGGGCGCGGAGCAGGGGAAGGTTATCGGGATGGTGATGCGCGAAGTGTTGACGCTGATTGCGATTGGGGTTGGCGTCGGCGTGCCCGCTGCGCTGGTGCTGACGCGCGTGGTGAAGAGCCAGCTATATGGTTTGGAGGCGCATGATCCGTGGACGTTGGGATTCGCGACGGGATTGTTGGCGATGGTGGCGTGCGCGGCGGGTTATGTGCCGGCGCTGCGGGCGAGCCGGGTGGATCCGATGAGGGCGCTGCGGTACGAGTGATTCGCCGAAACAAACCATTCTATCGATCATTAGTTTGCGGTGAGCGGAGCGGTTGAGGTCCTTCGGCTACCCTTGTCGGGTAGCCTCAGGATGACACCTCGTTGGGGCGTTTCTAGCCTTAGCCTTAGGGTGACGCTTCTTTTGGGGCACTTAGCCCAACTAAATTTGAAATGCGGTGGGGTGGCGCTGGCCGGTGGCGATTAGGCGCTCGATTTCGGCGAGGGGGGCGATGTGGCCGCGGGCGCCGATTCCGGTGCAGTTGAGGGCGGCGGCGGCGCAGGCAAAGTCGAGTTGGCGCTGCAGCGGCCAGCCTTGCAGTAATCCATAGATAAAACCAGCGTGGAAGACGTCGCCGGCGCCGGTAGTGTCGACGGTGTCGACCCGAAACGCCGGGGCGTAATGGAATTGCGCGCCGTCGTAGGCGAGGACGCCTTCGGGGCCGAGCGTGGCGGCAGTGAGGCGTGCGCCGTAGCGGCTGCGTACGGCAGGGAGCGATTGGCGCAAATCGGATTCGCCGGAGATACGGCCGGGAATGTCGCGGCTGGTGATGAGGTAATCGATCAGCGGGAGAAGGGCGTCGACGCCGGGGTAGAGCTCGTCGAGGTCGGCGATCACCGGAATGTTTGCGGCGCGCGCCCAGGTCGCAGCGGCGATGGCCGCGGACGTGTCGTGGCCATCGAGATGGAGGGCGCGGGCTTCGAGGATCCAGTCGCGGCAGAGGTCGCTGGGGTGAAGGGCGAGGCGGTCGTCGCGCTTCCAGAGGACGGTGCGCTCACCGGCGTCGTCGACGAGGATGAAGGCTTGCTGGCTGGGGCAGCCGGGGGCGGTGAGGAGATGCGTTTCGACGTCGAGGCGCGCGAATTCGGATCGATGCAGGGCGGCGGCTGGGTCATCGCCGACTTTGCCGACGTAGCGAGTGCGCAGTCCCCAGGATTGGCAGGCCACCATGGCGGTGGCGACTTGGCCGCCGGGAAGGACGTTGGCGGAGCGGAATTCGACCTTGGAGCCGGCGGCAGGGTAGTGGTGAACGGGAATGAGTGTGTCGGTGGCGTTGAGGCCGACACCGACAACGTCGACAGTTTTGGATGGCATTTTTGGCTGGGCCAATGTAAACGATGTAATGCGATTTGCAAAGCGGATGGTCCAGTTGCTTCAGCGCGCCAGCAAGATGCTGGCGCTACCGGGCTTCGGAGAAATTGCACTCCGCGGGATCGGTAATTCGCTTCTGGGGCGACCGTGAAAGCGGCGGCAAGACCGCCGCACTCCAAAACTAGTGAAAGCGAGTGGTGCGATGAAGCGTTATGCCGCAAATGAGAAGAAGAGTCAGGGTGGCGGCGATTAGCACCAAAGCGGGGGGCCAGTTGAGTTGGAGTTGAGGGAGGCGGGCGGTGGCGCCGAAGTAGGCGAAGATTGCGGTGGCGACGGCTACGAGGAGCCAGTCGATCGCGGTGCGCGAAGGTTTTGCTTCGCTGGCGGATTGGCGGCCGTCCATGCGGGCTTCGACGTAATCGCTTTCGATGTTGTAACGCTGGCTTTCGCGATGCGCGGCCTGCTTCCATTGTGTTTGCTCGGAACTTGTTGCTGAGGAGAGCGCGATGGCGGCTACGCCGGCCATCATTAGCAACGAGCCGCCGATGACTTGCGCGTAGACGGAATGGCTGCGGCCGTGCAATTCACCGAATACGAGAATGCCCCAGAGAAGTCCCCAGAACTGATTTGTATTGGAGAGCGGAATGCCGCGGCTGATGCCGACATATTTTGCGGCGTACTGCTGGAAGAGATCGCCGATGACCCAGATGAAGCCGCCGAGCATAAGCCAGAAGAGCACGTCGCGCGCGCTGTGCAGTTCGCGCAAGAGCGGCGTCACACCCAGATAGCCGACGGCGAGCGCGGACATCATGCCAAGCTCGCCAAAAGTAAAAAAGGTGATGAACGAAAGCGGATTCATGCCGGTGAGATAGGCTTTGCGGTACGGGATGTACATCGTGCCCCATAGGACGCCCGCGCCGAGCGCAGCCCAGACTCCGCGGTAGGAATGTGCGATGGGAGCTTGCGCTGACGAGGCAATGGCCAGCAGCGCGGCGCCTACACACATCACCAGCGCGCCTCCAAGAACGCCAAGCCATCGGCGCCAGCCTGCTTGGCGCAATTCGTTGAAGAACAGGAAGCCCCAGAGGATGCCGAGCAGGCTGTTGGCGTTCCACAGCGGAAATGCGATGCTCAGGCCGATGTCGCGGATGGCGAAGATGGTCATGGTGTTGGCGACGGCCCAGAGGCATCCGGCGAGCACGGCCCAGATGATCAAATGCGGCGCGCGGCGGACGTCGGCGCGCACGGAGGAAGTGCCGAGGATGAGGGCAGGGACGCTCCAGCGGGCAAGAAAAACTCCGATGACCATGACGAGCGAGATGACGATCGGAGAGAGACCGATGGAGACGAGCTTCGTGGGCGCTTCCGCGGCGCCGAGCCACGCGCCGGCGGTGAAGCCGGAGAGAATGCCGAGGAGTTGCAGCTTGCGGGCGCGCGAGGTCGGCTGCGCTGGCGATTCGATGGTCGAAGTTAGCGTGGATGCCATAGCGGGTCAGTGCAGGAATGTCAGCAGAGCAAGTCCGCCGGTCAACACGGCGACGGGCACCCAGAAATGGATGTCGGTGAAAATGCTGGCGAGCCTGCTTTGTTGTAGCAAACCGTTTTTCGGCTGCATCGTGTCCTTTGCCGGAATAGAAGCGCCGCTATGCTAGGACAATTCAGCCGTTTAATCCAATCAAACGCACCCAGGCTTGTGTCAGTTCAGGCTGCATGCCCATTTCCGCGCGCAAAATAATGAGGTTGAGATCCTTCGACCAACTGGAAAACCCCGGGCCTCAGGATGACACGTTTTTCCTACGTGTTTGTTATCGGGGCCAAACGCCGGCGGTGAAGCTGCGGATGGTTGTGAAGTGGAGATTCTCGTAGAGCCGGACGGCGGAACGGTTTTGCGAGGTGACGGTCAGCGTCAATTCGCGAAATTTCATAGCGCGCAGAGCTTCCGCGGAGGTTTGCATAAGCAATCGGCCAAGGCCATGTCCTTGATAACCGGGCAGGACGCAGATCTGCGTGGTGTGCCCGACGCCGGGGGAGACTTCGCTGGTGAGCACAGCGGCGATTAGCTCGTCGCTGCCGGGCTGGCGAAGGACGAAGGATGCGCTCGGTATAAACTGGCCGCAACCGGGGAGAAGGATAATGTTCTTGAGGAAGCGCAGGGCTCCGGAGCGGCTGCGGTATTGATCGTTGATCTCGCCGTCCACGTGATTGGCATACGACAAATAAATCAATTTCGCGCAAGGCTCAAAGAAGCGATCGTTCCAGCGATCGAGGCGCATGCCTGCGGAAGCGCCGGCGCGCGGCTCTGCGTTGTTCTGCAAATTCAGGAGCATGAACTGCCGCGTGTACAGCTTGAAGCCTTGCTCGCGCAGAGGATTATCGACGGGGCCGCCGAAAGGCATAAGTTGCGCTTCGATGCGCGAAAGCTGCGGCAGCGCACGCATGGAAAAGAGCATTTCTTCGATAAGGCGGCGGCCGATGTCGGCTTGCGGAAAACGCGGGGAAACGTAGAGGCCGCCGATGAGTCCCTTTTGCTCTTCCAGAACGTAGAAGGAATAGCCTGCAGCGGAGCCGTTTTCAAACGCCACGCAGCCGCACAGCGCGTGCGCTTCCAGAAAACGCTTAATCAGGTCCAGCGCCCCGCGATAGTCCCAGTGCAACTCGTCATGCCAGTGCCGCGCTTCTTCCTCGAGCAGCGGCTCAAGCTGGCGGACGCTGGTTTGGCGAAGGTCGAGGATATTCATCGAGGGGCGGCCCAGTGCGCTGCTTTATGATAGCCGATTCGGCAAGGCGCGGGCGAAAGGCGGAAGCCCGCCGGAACGCGTGATAGCTGCTACCGCATGCGACACAGGCCGAGCAAGTTGGCGAATGAATGACGGAAACCGCGTGTTACGATGACGAATATTTCGGTGAGGAAATGAATACGACGCTGTGCGCCCGCCCAGTGGCGCAGGTCACGCATGTCCATTCTTGACGAATTCCAGTTTCCCACGCGTTGGTATACGAAAATATTGATGGCCATTTTGGCGCTGCTCTTCTTCGCGGTGGTGGCCACGTCCGCGATCGCGGGATTTCTGGTGTACCGCATCGTAAAGCCGCAGCGCTCCAGCAGCGAAATCAATATGGACAGCTTCCCGGGGCGACCGGATGCCATGAAATTTTCGGTGCCGGGCGGGGGACAGCGGGACGGCTGGTTCTTCCCTGGGCTTGTGGGAGCGCCGGCAATTGTGCTCTGCCACGGCTACGGTTCGAGCCGCGGCGAATTGCTGACGTTGGTCTCCGCGCTGCAGGACCACCAGTACAACGTGTTTGTGTTTGATTTCGTAGCCCATGGTGCGAATAACGGGATTACTTCGTTTGGTTACCACGAGGCGGATGAAGTGCGCGCGGCCATTGATGAACTTGCCCGCCGAAGCGATGTGAATCCCGATCATTTTGGATTGTGGGGATACAACTTAGGCGCTTATGCCGCGTTGCGCGAAGCGGAAAATGACAAGCGGGTACACGCGCTGATTGTGGATTCGGTCTACGATTCGCCGGAGCAAATGGTAAAGATCGGCGTGGAGAAACAAGGCCTGGGGGGGATTCCGCTGATGGCGCGTTCGGCGGAAATGAGTTTCGGATGGATCAATCACAAATATCGCGGCGAGAAGGCGCTGAGCTGGAAGTTCGATACGCTGGCGGGCGTGCCGAAATTGTTCATTGAAGCCGCGGATGACCCGGAGCTGGCGGGAATCACACAGAAAATGTTTAAGAGCGCTCCGGAACCGAAGGAGCAGGTGACGATTCCGCACGGGAATTTTGTGGATATGGAAGATGCGGACAAGCGCGCGTACGAGAATCGCGTTGTGAGCTATTTTCTACTGCGGCTTCCCGCTACTGGGCGGATGAGCCGGTGATTCAGGGACCTCGCAGACGACCATCGCCGGAAACGCCATGAAGTGAGGGCATTGCAAGCCCATTCCAGATAATTCGGTCATCTGTCGTGGTGTGGTGTAAACCCAACTGCGCTCGGATGTGTCCTTTGACCATTCCGGTAGTTCGCGATGAAAGTAGAAAGCCAAGCCATACTGGAACGACCTGTTTAGCCGATACGTCGCAGAATGCGATGACCAATAATCGATAGACACGTTATCAGGGGGCCTCGCGGCCCAACGCGAGGAGGTTCCTAAGTCAAGCGCCCATGCGAAGTTGCCAGCCAGCCCAAAGTAAAGCGTCAGAACGACCGACACGATCGTGACAAGCAAAGAGCGCTTAGCGCGTCTCCGGAAGGCCAAGACCAGCGCGGCAATTGCGGCGGCGAAGTCCGCCATGGCAACCCAAAGCAGGGGCTGGGGAGGGAAATAATCAATTGCAATCGGAAGTTTATTACTCGCCCCAAAAATTCCGAGGGTGAGGCAGATAAGACTGACGCCGCCGGTCGCGGCAATCCAACGCACTCCCGGCACGATGTTGCGGATACGGAGCGAGACTGCTTGCGAGAGGAAGATCCCAAGCGGCAAAGCGGCGGGCAAGACGTACCCAGGAAGTTTAGATTTCGAGATGGTGAAGAAGAGGACGGTAAAAAGAGCGAAGCAAATGAATAACAAGCTTGAAGACTGACGCCACAGACCCGTTTTCGAAGCTCGCCAAGCGTCCGAGATGGGAGCAACCATCATGGCGGTCCACGGAAGCAGCGCTGCTATTAGGATGGGTCCATAAAACCAGAAGGGTTGGATGTGCTGGAATTCGGGAGTGAGGTAGCGTTTGAAGTTGTGCTCGATTATGAAGATGCGGAAGAAGTCGGGATTTCGCCGGGCGCAGAGGATGTACCAGGGCAGGGCCGTTGCGCAGAACGAGGCGAGCGCGGCAGGATGAAAGAGGCGGAGGGCGTCTCGCCACCGCTTGGTAAAGAGCGCCCAGAAAAAGACCGCGCCGCCGCAGAGGATTATCGCGGCGGGGCCTTTTGCGAGCATCGCCAGTCCAAGGAAAAATCCAAACAGAATCAGCGCGAGCCATTGCCGCCCCGAGGCGTCCGTTTCACCTCGTAGGGGCGCAGCATGCTGCGCCCCATCTCGGCTAGATCCATCTGGAACAAGGCCCACGACCACCGCGGCGCATACCATTGCTATCGTCAACATGGCGCTGAAGGGCATGTCCGTGGCGGCGGCGTGGGAAAAGCCAATCATGCCGACGGTGGTGGGAAGCAGAAGCAGCAGCCAGCGCGCGGTTTCTGCGCCGTAAATGCGCCACGCGAGCCAGGCCAGCGCCAAGGTTGCCAGCAACGCGGAAATCGCGCTCGGCAGGCGGGCCGCGGCTTCGCTGACTCCAAATAGTTTGAAGCAAATCGCGGCGCCCCAGTAGTACAGCGGCGGCTTCTCGAACCAGGGCTTGCCGTAGAGGCGCGGCGTCACCCAGTCGCCGGTCTCGGCCATGTCGCGCGCGATCCAGGCATATCGAGGTTCGTCAGGGCCGACGAACCCAATCGCACCCAGGTGGCTGAAGTAGCAAACGTAAAGAGTCGCGCAGATCAACACGGCCCAGCCGATGCGAGCCGCGAGGTCCTTTCCCTTTTTCTCTGGAGCAATGTTGGTCGAAGTGGTCACGAAAGAGTGAGTCTAACATTGGTGCGGGTGAACGTCAGCGCGTAGGATACTTGTTTTGAAGCGTCGCAATAACGGAGGCGAATGAAGGAGTGGCTTGAGTACGCCGCAGTGTGGGCGATTGTGAGTGCGCTGGGAGCTTTGCCGCGCAGCGTGGCACGCCCTTTCGCCGCGACTGTGGCGCGCGTTTTGTATGCGATGCTGCCGCGATTGCGGCGGACGGCGGAGTTCAATCTGCGCGTGGCCTTTCCAGAATGGGATGAGCCACGGCGGCAAGCGGTCATTCGCGGCATGGTGAGGAATTTGGGATGGATGGCCGCGGACTTCGCGCGCTTTCCGAAGTGCACGCGTGAAACTATCGAAGAAGTTCTGATCCTCGACGGACACGAGAACTTTCTGAATGGGCAGCGTCGCGGCAAAGGCGTGCTGTACCTAACGGGGCACATCGGCGCGTGGGAGCTGTCCTCATTTGCTCACGCGTTGTATGGCTTTCCGCTGCACTATATGGCGCGGCCGCTGGACAACGCGCGCGTCGATGCGCTGGTGAATCGCTATCGCTGCTTGTCGGGGAACCAACCCATTTTCAAGAATGAATCCGCGCGGGCGCTGCTGAAGATCTTGAAGGAGGCCGGAACGGTGGGGATTCTGGCGGACCAGAACACCATGCCGGGGGAAGGCGTGTTCGTGGATTTCTTTGGCAAGTCCGCGTGCACGACGACGGGAATTGCTCGCGTCGCGCTGCATACAGACGCTGCGGTGGTGCCGGGATACGCGTACTGGGATGATGGCATCGGCAAATACAGGTTGCGGTTTGAGCCGCCGGTGGAGCTGATTCGAACGGGAGACACCGAGCGGGACGTTTTTGTGAACACGCAGAAATTCGCAAAAGTGATCGAGGAGATTATTCGCAAGCATCCGGAGCAGTGGGTGTGGGTGCACGCGAGGTGGAAGACGCGGCCCAAGGGCGAACCGGAACTCTATCGGTAAAGAAAGCTTTCACCACAGAGGGCGCAGAGGGTACAGAGAAGAGGATTTGCGGAGAATCGACGATGACGAAGACAGCGGGGGAACTGGCTGCGGCGATTGGCGCGGAGCTCGAGGGTGACCGAGATTTCGAGGTGCGCGGTGTGGCGGCGCCCGAGCGGGCTGGACTGCGCGACCTGATCTATGTTGAAGCGGCGAAGCATGCCGGGCGCGCTGCGGCGTCTGCAGCGGCCTGCGTGATTGCAGGCGAGGGTGTGACAGTCGGCTGGAAAACAATCTTGCGGCACGCGCAACCGAAGGTGGCCTTTGCGAAGGCCGCGGCGATACTGGTGGAACGCGGGCCGATTGCCGCCGGCATTCACGCAACCGCAATCGTGGCGCCGCTGGTCCGCCTGGGAAAAGAGGTCAGCATCGGCCCATACGCGGTGATCGGCGAAGATGCGCACATCGGCGACGGCACACAAATCGGCGCGCATTGCGTTATCGGAGCAGGCTGCTGGATCGGCGAGAACTGCCGAATTTATCCGCGCGTGACGTTGTATGCGGGAGCGCGCGTCGGCCACCGCGTGGAGATTCATGCCGGCACTGTCATTGGCGCGGACGGCTTTGGCTATGTCTACGGCGACGGTCGCCACTGGAAATTTCCGCAGGTGGGCATCGTGGAAATCGGAGACGACGTGGAGATTGGCGCGAACTCGACCATCGATCGCGGCTCGCTGGATGACACACGCATCGCCGAAGGCGTGAAGATCGATAACCTGGTACACGTGGGCCACAACGTGCAGATCGGCGCGCACACGGTGATCGCCGCGCAGACGGGCATTTCCGGGTCGAGTTCGCTCGGCCATCATGTGGTGGTCGGCGGCCAAGTGGGAATCGCGGACCATTGCACCTTAGAGGACGGCGCCGTCGCGGGCGCGCAAGCGGGCATTCCTACCGGGAAGACGATTCGCGCGGGGCAAATGGTTTGGGGCACACCGGCGCGTGAGATCGGCAAATTCAAAGAGGCGTATGCTTGGTATGCGCGGCTCCCCGAGCTTGGAGAGCGTATTAAAGAGATAGAGCGCGCAATATCGGGCAAAGAGAACAGCAAGAGTTCACCACAGAGGGCGCAGAGGACACGGAGAAGAAAAGGGCAGTAAAGAACAATGCGGTGGCAAGTCATCATTGTCGGCGGGCACACCCGGAGTATCGGGAAAACACAGTTGGTGTGCGACCTGATCGCCGCGTTCCCAAACGAGAATTGGATCGCGGGAAAAATAACGCAGTATGGCCATGGAGTCTGCGCGCAAAACGGCGAGAATTGCGATTGCGCTCCGGACGACCACGTTTGCGCAATTAGCTGGGAGAAGAGCGCAAATGAAACCGACAGCGGCCGCTTCTTGGCCGCAGGCGCGCGGCGCTCTTTCTGGTTAAGGACCAAGCAGGGATTTCTTGCGGAAGGCATGCCGCTGCTGCGCAAAGCGCTGCGTGAGGCGGCCGAGACGGATTATCCGAACGCGCCCGGACATGTAATTCTCGAAAGCAACACACTGCTGCAATTTCTAAAGCCGTTGCTGTACCTGATGGTCCTCGATCCATCAAAAGCGGATTTCAAGGAGTCCGCGAGACTGCAAATGGATCGCGCATCCGCCTTCGTCCTGCGACAGCCGTTGCATGCCGCGAACAGCGTAGTCGCGTGGGCGGGCTTTCCGGTACAGCTTCTGCGCGGCAAACCGGAGTTCTTGCAGCGCGAAGGCGAAGCCCTGCCGCCGGACCTGCTTGAACATGTGCAAGGCATTGTTCGTGACGCGGAAGGCGTCGCGTTGTAAACATCGCAGCATCTTAGCGGTTGACCCCTGCTCGGCCCCCGGCGATAATTTAGTAGTAAGACGCTATCCGCAAAATAGTTGGCGCTGGTCAGAAAATGCGCTGGGCGTCTATTTTTGGGCTGAAATCGCACTGGGGGATTTGCTTTGGCGACGAGCACGCGCGGGCTGGACACTCCGGTTACTCCGGTCCCTTCGATAATACAGGAACGCCTGGAACGCCTCGAGCAGGCCATTGAGGGCGGCGCGAATCACTTGCTGTCTTTGCAGGCGGAAGCCGGGTACTGGATGGGCGAACTCGAAGCCGACACCACGCTCGAATCCGACTACATCTACTATTTGCACGTTCTGGGGAAGGTCGACCCGGACCGTATTGCCAAGCTGGCAAATTACGTGCGCCAGCGTCAATTGCCGGACGGGGGCTGGAACATCTATCCCGGCGGCCCATCCGAGCTGAACGCCACTTGCAAAGCGTATTTTGCGCTGAAGCTCGCGGGCGACCCGCAAGATTCGCCGCACATGGTGCGCGCAAAAGAGGCTGTGCATCGCCTAGGCGGTCTCGAGCGTACCAACTCTTACGTGCGCTTCTATCTGGCCCTGGTCGGCGCTGTTGGCTGGGACCTCGTCCCGGCGATTTTGCCGGAGCTGATGCTGCTGCCAAACTGGTTTTACCTGAATATTTACGAGATGTCGTCATGGACGCGCGGCATCGTCATCCCCATGGCGATTTTGTCGGCTGTTCGGCCGGATTGGCGCTTGCCTGAGCGCGCGCACGTGGACGAACTCTTCTGCGATATCTCGCGCAAGAAAGCCGCGTTCGATTGGAGCGATCAGCTCATTTCCTGGCGCAATTTCTTCCTTGCGCTCGACCGCGCGCTGAAGCTTTACGAAAAATTGCCGTGGAAGCCCCTGCGCCAGCGCGCTTTGCGAGAAGCAAAATCCTGGCTCCTGGAACACGTTGAGCGCACGGAAGGATTGGCCGCGATCTATCCCGCGATGATGAATTCGATCTTCGCGCTGATGGCCCTTGGCCATGGACCAGACGATCCGCTGACCGCTCGCGAAATTCGCGAATTTTCGCGTTTTGAGATCGAAGATGCCGACACTGTTCGCATGCAACCGTGTGTCTCGCCCGTGTGGGACACGGGCATAGCGATGGTCGCGCTCGAAGAAGCCGGGTTGCCCCCGGATCATCCGGCGCTGGTGAAATCCGCGGAATGGATTTTGTCGAAACAAGTTCTGGGGCCGGGCGACTGGCAGGTGAAAAACAAAGACGCCGAGCCAGGCGGCTGGGTCTTTGAATTTCGCAATGATTTTTATCCTGACGTGGACGATACCGCGTTCGTACTTATGGCGCTGCAGCGCGTGAAATTTCCCGAGCCTAAGCGCATGGAAGCCGCCGTGCGCCGCGGCATTCAGTGGCTTCTCAGCATGCAGAATCGCGACGGCGGATGGGGCGCGTTTGATCGCGACAACAACAAAGCGTTTCTCTGCAACATTCCGTTCGCCGACCACAATGCGATGATCGATCCCTCGACCGCCGACGTCACGGCGCGCGTCCTCGAATGTCTGGGCCGTTACGGCTGGACCGCGGATCATCCGGCAGTGCAGCGCGGACTGAAATTTCTTTTGCAGGATCAGTGTGAAGACGGCTCCTGGTTCGGCCGCTGGGGCGTGAACTACGTTTACGGCACGAGCGGCGTGCTGCGGGCGCTCGAGACCGTTTCGCTTACCGCAAAAGATTATTGCCAGCGCGCGGTGAGTTGGCTGCGCACCGTCCAGAAAGAGGATGGGAGCTTCGGCGAATCGTTGCTCAGCTATCACGAGCCGGCGACCAAAGGCCAGGGCAACAGTACCGCCTCGCAGACCGCCTGGGGCCTCATCGGGCTGCTTGCCGGCTCTGACACAAGCGATCCCGCCATTCAGAAGGCCGCTGCCTACCTCGTCGAGCAGCAAAATGAGGACGGCTCCTGGAGCGAAGACGAATTTACCGGCACCGGCTTCCCTTGCGTCTTCTACCTGAAATATCACCTGTACCGGAATTCGTTTCCGCTTTACGCGCTGGCGCGTTTCCGCAACCAGGCGCAAGAAGCGCGTCAATACTGCGCGCTGACATTCCAGCCGGGCGAATTTCGCCTGCGTAGCGGGTTTTAGCCAAGCGCATGACTACCCTGGTCACAGGCGCGTCTGGCTTCCTCGGGAGTCACGTCGCCCGCCAACTCGTCGCGCGTGGCGATGACGTCCGCGTTCTTCTGCGAGCTTCCAGTCACAATCGCGCGATCTCCGATCTTTCGCTGGAGTACGTCACTGGCGATTTGCGCGACCCCGCTTCGCTCGAGCGTGCTATGAAGGGCGTCCAGCGCGTTTTTCACGTCGCTGCCGATTACCGCTTGTGGGCCAGGCGCTCGAAAGATATTTATGAATCCAACGTAGGCGGCACAAAAAACCTGCTCGCTGCGGCGGAGCACGCCGGTGTCGAGCAATTCATTTACACCAGCACGGTGGCCACCATCGCGGTCGACCGCCCGCAGCCGCCGAACGAATCGACGGAAGCGCGTCTCGACGAAATGATCGGCCACTATAAGCGCTCCAAGTGGCTCGCCGAGCAGGAAGTGCTGAACGCCGCAAAGAACGGCGCCCCCGTGATTGTGGCCATGCCTACGACTCCCGTTGGCCCTTGGGACTGGAAGCCTACACCGACCGGCAAAATCATCGTTGATTTTCTGAATGGCAAGCTGCCGGGCTACGTCGAAACGGGGCTGAATTTTGTTGGTGTGGAAGAATGCGCCGCCGGGCATCTGCTCGTTTCTGAAAAAGGCAAAGTCGGTGAACGCTACTTGCTCGGCGCGGAAAATCTCACGCTCAAGCAAGTTCTCGACGCGCTGGCGAAGATCACCGGTCTGCGCGCGCCGAGCATGAAGATTCCACACGGGCTGGCCCTTGGCGTGGCGTATGCCAACACGCTGTTCTCGCGGCTCACATTTCGCGAGCCGCAAATTCCCATCGAAGGCGTCAAAATCGCGCGGCACAAAATGTTCGTGGATTGCTCGCGAGCCCAGCGGGAGCTCGGTTTTCGCCCCGGCCCGGTGGAAGCAGCGCTGGAGCGCGCCGTCCGCTGGTATGAGGCCAACGGCTACGTCACCGCCCGCCGCGCGAAACGCATAGCCCACGCGGCGGCGTCTTTGTAATGTGCGCAACAATGCTCCGTCTCAAGCCGCTGCAAGTTGAGCGTGTGCCCTTACAGCGCGAAGCGTCCGTTCTGCATCTCAAAGTGCAATGAGAGTCCTCGTCACATTCGCCGTCGAAGCCGAATTCGCCCCCTGGCGCCGCTTGCGAAATTTGCGTGAAGTCAAAATTGGCGAAATCAACGCTTACCAGGCGCAGATCGGGCGCGCTCAAGTCGATTTCGTCATCACTGGCATGGGAGCAGAAAACGCAAGACGTGTCGTCAACGCTATGATGGAACAGCCCTACGCTATGTGCATTGCCTCGGGTTTTGCGGGAGCACTCAAGCCTGAGCACGCCATCGGCTCAATTCTTGTAGCGGAGGCCGTACAGCAAATTGGTAAGGCAAGAACAGTCCAAAGCTCACGAAATCTTGTCTTGGAGGCTCAACGCGACGGTGCTTTTCGAGCGAAAATGTTTCTGACAAGCGAATCCGTTGTCCGCACGGCCGAGGAAAAGGCCAAGCTTGCGCCTTTCGCTGACGCAGTCGACATGGAGAGCTTCTCCATTCTTTCCTGCGCTCACGATCATGCTCTAGCTGTTGTTGCTATTCGCGTTATTTCGGACACGACCAAGCGAGATATGCCCATATTTCTCGATGCCGTGGTCGACGAGATGGGTAGAGTAAAAATCGGTGGTTTGTTTCGCAAAATCGTTAGTCATCCTATCCAACTGCCCGCTTTAATTCGACTCGGCCGCGATAGCAGGACCGCTGCGCAGGCGCTGGCTAATTTTCTGGAAGCCTATATCAAGAAGCTGTCGTTTTTTACGCACGGATGGTTCCCTGAAGGAGAAGGATTGGCAGAGGTGGCCGCGCGATGAGCAGGACCGGCACTGTCGTCGAAGCGCTCAAGACACTTGGCCCCATTCCCAAGACCATGCGCGCCGGCGTCTACCGCGAAAAGGGAATCGTACGCGTCGAAGAAGTTCCCGTCCCCGAAGTCCGCGACCACGAAGTCTTAATCAAAGTTGCCGCCTGCGGCATCTGCGGCACCGACATCAAGAAAATTTTTCAGCGTTACGTGGAGCCGCCGCAAATCCTCGGCCACGAGCTCGCCGGCACGGTCGTTGCCGTCGGCCCCGGCGTCACCAAATGGAAGCCCGGCGATCGCGTCATGAGCTTCCATCACACACCCTGCGCCAAATGCTTCTACTGCGAGAAGCGCCTCTTCTCTCAGTGCAAGCAGTACAAGAGCACCGGCCTCACCGGCGGCTTCACGCCAAACGGCGGCGGCTTCGGCGAATACGTCAAAGCCATGCCCTGGGTCGCAGAGCGCGGCATCGTCGCGCTTCCTGACGATGTCACGTTCGAAGAAGCCACCTTCATCGAGCCGATCAACACCATCGTCAAAGCCGTGCAAAAGGCTCGCATCGCACTAGGCGAAACCGTTCTCGTAATCGGCTGTGGCCCCATCGGCCTGCAGCTTCTCATGGTTAGCAAGCTGCAAACCGCGAACCTCTACACCAGCGATCCCATCGCCGAGCGCCGCGCTAAGAGCCTGACCCTTGGCGCGATAGAGTCCTTTGACCCAACAAATGGTAAGCTTGTACCCGCAATTCAGGCCAAGACCGAGGGGCGGGGAGCGGATGCCGTGCTGGTCGCCGTAGCGCATCCGGCTCTCGTAACTGACGCGCTAGCGGCAGCGCGTCCAGGCGGACGTGTTTTGCTTTTTGCCGCAAACGACCCGGTTACCAAGATCGAATTTCCGGCAGCGGCAGTTGGGATCGACGAAAAAGAAATCCTGGGCAGCTATAGCGCCGCGGTTGACATCCAAGAAACAGCAGCCGCTCTGGTGTTACAGAAGAAACTTCCGGTCATGGACATTGTCACGCATCGCTTTCGATTGGATAGAATTCAGGAGGCGCTGGAACTCGCGGCGCGGCCCACTGCACAATCTCTGAAAATTTTGATCACGCATACATGAGAACAACGACGCCCAAGAGACCAGAAGTGATTGGCGAGGAAGCCGCGGCGGTAGTACGCGCACCCGCGGTGCCCTCAAAGATGATGGCCGCCGTGCTTTACGGAAGCGAAGATCTGCGTCTGGAAAAAATCGATGTACCGTCCCTCGCCGCCGATGAAGTCTTGCTGCGCGTTCGCCTCGCTCTTACGGATGGCACCGATCTTAAAGTCTGGCAGCGCGGCTATCACGCCAAGATGATCCAGCCGCCCGCGGTTTTTGGTCATGAAGTGGTGGGCGAAGTCGCCGCGGTGGGCAAGCGCGTCGACGCCAGGTGGCGCCTGGGGCTTCGCGTTATCACGGCAAATTCCGCGCCCTGCTTGCGCTGCTTTCACTGCCGCCGCGGCCAGGAAAATCTCTGCGAAGATCTTCTCTTCAACAATGGCGCTTACGCCGAATACATGCGCATACCCGGCCGCATCGTCATGGAGAACATGCTCGAGGTGCCGCACTCCGTCGACGACGGCAGCGCCGCATTGGTTGAGCCTCTGGCCTGCGTGCTGCGCGGCATTCACGAAATGGAAGTGCGCACCGGCGACACCGCGGTCGTCATCGGCTGCGGCCCGATCGGCTTGAAGTATGTCCGCATGCTTTCGCGCCGCGGCGTCCGCGTCATCGCGCTGGCGCGTCGCGTTGCGCCGCTCGAAGTTGCCCGTCGCATGGGCGCGATTGCCACCATAAATGTCACGCAGGTCCACGATGTCGTGGCCGCGGTGAGGAATTTAACCGAGGACCAGCGGGGCGCGGATTCCGTGGTCGAAGCCGCCGGCAACCCGGCCACCTGGCAACAAGCGCTGGCCATGGTGCGGCGCGGCGGCGTGGTGAATTTCTTCAGCGGCTTGCCCTCCGGCACGCGCGTGGAGATTGAGCCCGCCGCGATTCATTACTCGGAGATCAAGCTCATTTCTCCCTTCCATCACACGCCGCGGTTTATTCGAGAGGCGCTGGAAGCCATTCGCCGCGGCGATATCCTGGCGCACGACTTCGTCACCGAAGAGATTCGCCTCGAGGATCTCCCGCACGCTTTCGAGAAGATGAAAACGCGCAGCGGCGAAATCAAACTCGCCGTCCGCCCATGATTGTGTTCAGCGGCACATCGTCGCGGATTTGCGTAAACGCTAACCCATTGTCATTCTGAGGTCCGCAGCCTTTCAGCCGAGCCGAAGGATCTCAGTCTGTTGATGCCTTGCTGGCGAATGGTGAGAGGCACGAATTCTTTCGCGTAGTAAAAGAGACCGATGCTGCGTCCCAACGAACTCGAAATCGCCGCCAACGCGCCTCCGCCGGGCTGCACGCCCGAGGTTGCGCAAACCTACACGCGCTGGCTCGCCACGCACCATTACGAAAACTTTAATGTAGTTTCCTGGCTTCTCCCGAAAGAGCTGCACCAGCATTTTTACAACGTCTACTCCTATTGCCGCTGGGCCGACGATCTCGGTGACGAAATTCCGGACACGCAGCGCGCCCTCGAACTTCTTAATTGGTGGGAGCAAGAACTGGACGCCTGCTATGCCGGGCATCCTTCGCATCCGGTCTTCGTCGCGCTGCGCGAGACCATCGCCGCCAAAGAAATTCCCAAGCAGCCCTTCGCCGACCTGCTCAAAGCCTTTCGCCAGGATCAAACGGTCAAGCGGTATCCCACTTGGGACGCGGTCCTGAATTATTGCGTCTATTCTGCAAACCCAGTCGGCCGCCTCGTTCTCTATCTCTGCGGCTATCGTGATGAGCAGCGCCAGCAACTCTCCGACGCCACCTGCACTGCATTGCAGTTCGCCAATTTCTGGCAAGACGTCTCGCGCGACCTCGAAAAGGGCCGCATTTACATTCCGCTCGATATCGCCGCGGCGCACCGCCTTTCCGAATCCGACCTCGTAGAGCGCCGCTTCGACGACCGTTACATTCACCTGATGAAGGATTTGATCGCTCGCACGCGCACGCTGTTCACCGAGGGCATGCCGCTCGCAAAAATGGTCGACGCCCGCCTCAGCGTCGATCTCGAAATGTTCAGCCGCGGCGGTCTTGCCGTACTCGACGCCATCGAGGCCAGCGGCTATAACACGCTCCACCATCGCCCCTCAATTGGCAAAGGGAAGCAGGCCCGCCTGCTCGGCCGCGCGTTGTTTACGCATCTCGTCGCAAAGGATCCGAAGCCAGGGGCCAACGCCCAGGGAACTTCCGCCGATCTTCTCGCGCGGTCCTACGACGAGTGCTATCGCGTGGCCCGTGAGTCGCACAGCAATTTCTACTACGCGTTTTTTCTTTTGCCGAAAAGTCGCCGCGATGGCCTGGCCGCGCTCTACGCGTTCATGCGCCTCATTGACGACGTCGCCGACGAAAACGACGACGCATCCGCCAAACAACGCGCCCTGGCGAAATGGCGCGCCGCGCTCGACGAGGCCGTCATGGCCAACGGTCGCGCCAACATCTCAACCCTCCCCGGCGCCTCCGAAGTCTTGCCCGCGCTTGTCGATACCATGCGCCGCTACAACATGCCCGCGCGCTATCTCCACGATCTCATCTCCGGCGCCGAAATGGATTTGACGGTGAAGTCTTATTCGACATTCGATCGCCTCCGCGAATACTGTTATCGCGTCGCGGGCACTGTGGGACTAACCTGCACGCATGTATTCGGATTCCGCGATGCGCGCGCCCTCGATCTCGCGGAAAAACTTGGCCTAGCCTTCCAACTCACGAACATCATCCGCGACGTTCGTGACGACTACGCCATGGGGCGCGTCTATCTTCCTGACGAAGACCTCGCGCAGTACAACGTTAAGCCCGAAGACTTCGCGCGCAACGAAGCCACTCTTGGCGTCCGCGAACTCTTGCGCTTCGAAGCCGAGCGCGCCTGGCAGTGCTACGAGGAAGGCGCCGCCCTGCTAAACTTGATCGAGCCGGAAAGCCGCTCGGCTCTTTGGCTGCTGGTGCATACCTACAGCGCGTTGCTCGCGCGCATTGAAGAGATGGACTTCGCTGTGTTCGCTGAGCGTGTGCGCCTCTCGAAGGCGGAAAAACTTGTATTCATCGCCAAAGCGCGTCTCGTGCGCTTGACGGAAGAGAACATTCTTGAAAAACGTGATCGTGATCGGCGGCGGGCTGGCCGGACTGGCAGCCAGCGTCGCGCTGGCTGAATCCGGCTGGCGGGTTCGGCTTTTTGAACAGCGTCCCTTCCTCGGCGGGCGCGCGACCTCCTACGTGTTGCCGGACGGCGAGCACGTCGATAATTGCCAGCATGTTACGCTCGGCTGCTGCACCAATCTCGAGGATTTCTATCGCCGCGTCGGCTCCGCCCACAAAATCAAGTTCTTCGACCGCTTGCTCTTCCTCGATCCGCAGGGGCGTCGTGGGGAAATGCAAGCCGGCTTGCTCCCCGCGCCATTTCACATGACCGGCGCCTTCGCCAAGTTCGCGCCACTTACGTTGAAAGACAAGCTCTCGATCGGTTGGGCCATGCTCAACATTTTGCAAACCAACGGCCGCACTTGGGACGTCGATCAGCATGGCGGGATCTCCATGCTCGAGTGGCTGCGCCGCCGCCACCAAACCAAGGGAGCCATCGAGCGCTTCTGGCGCGTCGTGCTGGTCAGCGCGCTCGACGAAGAACTGGAGAATACCGACGCCCGCTACGGCATCGACGTTTTTTGGAAGGCATTCCTGTCCAATCGCACCGGTTATCGCATGGGTGTTCCCATGGTCCCCCTGGCTGAACTCTACGACGGGTGCAAATCCGCGATCGAGCAAAAAGGTGGGGAAGTAAACCTCCGTGCCACCGCGCGCCAACTCCGAATTGACAATGGCGCCGTCACGGCCGTGCAATTTGACGCCGGCCGCGAAGAGCGTGCCGACGCTTTCATCCTCGCCGTCCCCCATACTGCCGTGGCCGATCTGCTGCCCGATGAGGCAATACGCAAAGACTCCGCCTTTCGCAGTATCGCCATGCTCAAAGCCGCTCCCATCACCGGAGTCCATCTCTGGTTCGATCGCGAAGTTATGTCCGAACCGTTCGTCACCCTGCTGGACACCACCACGCAATGGATTTTCAACAAGACCGCCCTGTACGGCTCCTCAAACGGCGGGGGCAAAGATTCCCCAAAAAGCCAGTACCTGCAACTGGTCGTCAGCGCATCATATGATCTGTTGCAAAAGCCGCGGCAGGAGATCATTGATCTTTGCCTGAAAGAAGTTCGCCAGGCGCTCCCCGCCGCGCGTGACGCCAACCTAATCAAGGCCACCGTCATCAAAGAGGCAGCAGCGACTTTTTCCCCGGAACCCGGAGTTGACCGCTGGCGCCCCAAGCAGGAAACAAGTGTGCAAAATTTGTTCTTAGCGGGCGATTGGACGGATACTGGTTGGCCCGCCACCATGGAAGGCGCGGTGCGCAGCGGATATTTGGCGGCGGAAGCTGTACTGCGCAAAGAAGGCCGTCCGCATCAATTTATCAGGCCCGATCTTGGCCCCGATGGGCTCGTCGCTCTGTGGGCACGCAATTGATCATGGAGCATCGGTCTCCAACGAACCGATGTGGCGTTCGCTCAGAGTCAGTTCTTCGGTTGCGGCGTCTAACGCATTGTATTCGCTTCGCCGAAGCGCAAGGAATTCCTCGTAGGATTTGCGGGAGAGCCAGCTGTCAGCAGTGAGATACACGCCGCTTCGACTTGTGTCACGGAACAGTCGGGTTCCCACATGATTCGGATCGGTGCGGAAAAGGGAATCCCAGTCGCCGCCGGGCCCATAGACTTGTTGAAAACGTTGCTCGCGGTCCGGCTTGACTTCGAACTCCCACAGGACTAAAAACATAGATGTCCCATCTCCTGCTTGGCGCCGGCAATCCTGTTCGTTAAACCCTGGGGAAGATTGCAGTAACGGTCGAGTGTAGCAATCCGATTGGACACAAGTCACGGTGCAGTAGCGTTATAGCTGTTGTAGGGGCGCGTAAGTGCGTCCCATCGCCGCGCGGCGTCCGGACTTACCGTCTGATCGGCAAGTTGTAGGAGGGTTTGTGGATCGAAAGTACAGCCACCGCGGTTATCGCGACGCGGAAAAGCAAGAAAAGAAGGATCGCTCGCATGACCGCAAGCCGTCGCAAGGCGGTCCGCGCGCCGATCAGTTCGGCCCGCGCACGCCGCGCATGGTCGGCACGGTGACACGCGCGCGCTGTTCCAATTGCGGCGCCGTGCTCAGCAGCGGCTTCGACGCCAAGGGCCAGTGTCCCAAGTGCGCCTTTGAACTGCACAGTTGTAAACAGTGCCGTTTCTTCGATAGCGGCGCCCAGTTTGAGTGCACGAAGCCGGTTCCGGAGCGCATCACTCCCAAGGACGCGAAGAACAACTGCACGTTCTACGAATTTCGCACCACGGTGGAAAAAGACACCGCGCCCACCTCTTACGCGCAGAAGGGAACTACGACCGCTGCGCCGCCTCCGCCGCGCCACAACGACGCGCGCCAGGCCTTCGAGGATCTCTTCAAAAAGTAAGTGGCTGATCCTGTTCGGTCTTCCGCTCGCATGTCCTCCGCCTCTCCGCAATCTTCTGAGGCGCAAATCACCATCCGCCGTAACTCGCCTGACGACATCCAACTCCGCCAAATCATCGTGAAGCTTGGCGGCAAACCCGTCGCTGAACTCATGTACGGCGACACCATCACGATTCCCGTCACTCCAGGCCGGCATCGCCTCCGTATTGACAATACTTGGAATTGGAAGACGCTTGACCTGGACGTCGCCCCCGGCGACCACCTCAAATTCCTCTGCATCAATCGCCCCGGCCGCTTCACTTGGTTCCTCGTGGGTACCCTAGGCGCCGGCCCCATATATGTCTCCATTCAGCCCGACGCTTGAGAGCTTCCTTCACGCGAAGCCTCGCGCTTTTTACTTTCTCCGCGCTCTCACCGACTGCTGATATAATCAAGTCCATGGCGTACAATTTCCGGATTGAAACCGATCGCGAAGAAGACGGTCGCTGGATTGCCGAAATCCCGGAGTTGCCGGGCGTCCTCGCGTATGGACCCAGCAGGGAAGACGCGATTCGGTCTGTCGAAGCGCTGGCGTTGCGCGTCCTAGCCGACAGGCTCGAAGCAAGCAAAGAAAAACCTTCAGACCCATTTGCTGTGACAATGGCATCCATTGAGTAAATGGCCTTCCACGAAGGCTAGCCGGGTCTACAAGGCGCTATTGCGAACCGGATGGACCGTGAAACGGAGCTCAAGCAGCTCCCATACTCAACTCACCCATCCAACCAAGGGCGAATACACATGGGCTTTCCACGACTCCGTCGAAATTGGCCCCAAAATGCTTGCCAGAATCGCCAAACACACGGGACTTACGCCCGAGGACCTGTAATCTAATTAGCCTTTGTCTCTTCGCTGCCTCCGCTTCGCGAACTCTGCGTCGAGCCTCTCTCGGCCAACTCCTTCATTTCAAGTAAGTAACACCGTCCAATCCGTTCGAACGGATTACGCAATGATAAATTACTTGACAAGGTAGAGAGTCGATGCTATTCTTAGACCGTGGAATACTGCGCCTCGCTAAGGCAGTAACTCCTTTATTCTCCGCAGATCCGGGCCCGCTAGAATTTCTCTCAGAAATTTCTGTTTTTAACGCTTTTAGAATCTGCACTTGCGGGCTATGCATTCACTAAGTCCTTTAGAATGCGCACTTGCAAAAAACAGGGGGGAGGGGGTCTATCCCCGCTGTCACTCGCCGCTTCCAAGCGGAAACAGCGTGGGAGACTCCGCGGGGTTCGCCGCGATGGCTTCGAGTTCGGGATAGCGGAGGCGGAGCGGGTCCGGCACTTGGACCTTGGTAGATTTGAGCATGCTGATGAGTTCCAGCGCATTGACCACTGCTTTGCCGAGATAGTGGTTATTGGTGATGACAAAGGTGTTGCGTGTTTGTTCCGCGACGCTGTGAATGCGATCGGCCCAGGGAGCCAGTTCCTCGGCGGAGTAAAGATAGTTGTAGCGTTCGTGTTGCGGAACTTCCGGGTCATCAATGAACCAGGTGTCGTACCGCCGACCGTGCAAGCGGATATATCCAATCGAGGAAGTAATCTCTTCCGAAGGCTCGAGAGAGCGGCCGATTAGGGGCTGATCGATGTTGCAGAATGCTACGCGCCGCTCGCGCAATCGCGCGAAAATCTCGGGATCGTTCCAGGTGGCATGGCGCACCTCCACCGCGAGCGGGTAATCTGCGAAACGCTTCAGAACAGTGTCGAGGTACGCGATTGTTTCCGCAGTGCGATGAAATGCGAAAGGGAATTGCAGCAAGATTGCTCCCAGTTTGCCGGCCTTGTGCAAGATGTCGAAGCCGGCACGCACGGCGCGTTCGTCTTCGGGAGTAGCGCTGGGATCGTGCGTAAATTTCTGCCACAGCTTCGCGGTGAACACAAAGTGCGGATTCGCGGAAACACGATCGAGCCACTGCCTGGCGTGCGCGGGATTCAACGGCTGATAAAAGGACGTATTGATCTCAATGGTGTCGAAAAACTGCGCCAGGTACGTGGCTTCGTGAAAGCCTTTCGGCCGCGGCGTCGGATACACATATCCGGCCCAATCGGAATACGACCATCCTGCTGGGCCAATGCGAATGTTTGCCATAACTTGTCGCGCGGTGCGGAGCCTGCCGGCCGCGGGCTGGTCGACGCAGCCCTGCGGCCTTTTCGATCTCGTTCATCGCGCCATTGCAGAGTAGGAGCGCCGGTGGCAACGTGTCAACGCACGCGAACGCAACGCCTGGCGCGCATCCGATTGCCGCGGATGGCGCGAGTTGCTATGCTTTGCTTGCATGCGGTGCGGAAGACTATCTGCGTCGCCGTTGTCCCTTCCCAGCAAACTCTCCTACAGGTGCATACATGAAACTGTCCATCAGCTACAAGCACGTCGATGCGCACGAAACCGTCGAGAAGCAAAACGAGCGCCATCTTGAAAAACTGTCACGCCTGCTGAAAACCTATGAGCCGGACCTGGTGCAGCTCCACGGTGTTTTTTCAAAGAACCCGCACAATCACGAGCACTCGTTTTCGCTCAACCTTTCCCTCCCTACCGGTACGCTGCACGCGACGGGAATCGGCGACAACATGCGCGCTAGTTGCAAGAAGGCTTTTAGCGAGCTCGAGGTGCAGGTGAAAAAACACCAGTCCCGCCTGCGCAAAGATTATGAGTGGAAGCGCAAGCGTCCGCGGACACTTCCCTCGGAAGCATCCTGAGTGCCTCCGTGGGCGTTTATCTAGCATTTATCTCGGGACGACAAGAATAGTGCAGGGGTGATTCATGAATCGCGCGGCCTTACTGCGATCCGCCGTGGTGGCGCTGATGCGGAACAAGATGCGCAGCGTCTTGACCGTTCTGGGCATCACCATCGGCATCGCCGCCGTGATCTGCGTGGTGGCCATCGGGAAAGCCGGGCAGGCGCGCGTCGAGCAGCAGCTTAATAATCTGGGCGACAATTTCGTTTGGGTTGAGGCCGGAGGACGCGCTGTCAACGGTGTGCGCACCGGGACGCATGATACGAAAACGCTGGTCATGGCGGATGCCATCGCCATTAAGAACCAGATCTCGCTGATCAAGAGCGTTTCGCCCAACGTGGATGATCCGGTGCAAGTTGTATACGGCAATCAGAACTGGCACACGTCTTATCGCGGTGTCACTCCCGAGTATTTCGATATAAAGCGCTGGTACGTGGAGCAGGGCGCTTTCTTCTCGCAAGATGATGTGGACCGCGCGGCTGACGTTTGCGTAATTGGGCGCACGGTGCGCGATCAGCTTTTTGGCGTGGAAGATCCCATCGGAAAAGTGATGCGCGTCAACAACCTGCCGTGCAAAGTGGTGGCAACGCTCCATCCCAAAGGATTGTCCTTGGACGGCAAAGACCAGGACGACACCGTAATCCTCCCCTACACCATGGCGCAGAAGAAGCTAAAGGGGATCACCTGGCTTGACGATATTCTGTGCTCCGCGGTTTCGCAGGATTCCGTGAAGATGGCGGGGCAGGAGGCCACCGCGGTGCTCCGCGATCGCCATCATCTGCGCCCCGAAGAAGACGACGATTTCAATATTCGCAATCCCGAAGACATCATTCAGGCGCAGCTGGAAGCCAGCAAGACGTTGACGGTTCTGCTGATTGCGATTGCCTCCGTTTCCCTTATTGTCGGAGGCATCGGAATTATGAACGTGATGCTGGTTTCCGTTACCGAGCGCACGCGGGAGATTGGAGTTCGCGTGGCGGTGGGAGCCACGGAAGAGGCGATCCAGCTTCAGTTTCTTGGCGAAGCGATTATGCTTAGCCTGGTGGGTGGCGCCGCGGGAGTGCTCTTTGGGGTCTTGGGGTCCTATCTGGTGGGGCAGACGCTGCATTGGCAGACACAGATGTCGCTTGAATCCGTACTTGTCGCGGCGTTCTTCGCGATAGCAGTGGGCATCTTCTTCGGCTATTACCCGGCGCGCAAAGCGTCGCTGCTTGATCCCATCGAAGCGTTGCGATACGAGTGAGCATCGCGTGAATATGGCACCGATGTATTTTGACCAAAACTAAAATGGAATGAAAACAAAAAAGAAATGGCTGGTTCTTGCGGGTCTGATAGTTGTGATTGGGCTGGTTGCCGCTTTTGGCCTGAATCATGGCGGTCAAGTGCAGCATTTCACAGCGAAGGTGGAACAGGGCGAGATCGACGACGTCGTCGAGGCCACTGGAACCATTAACGCGGTCATTACCGTGCAGGTGGGCTCGCAGGTATCCGGCACTATCGCGAAACTGAACGTCGATTTTAACTCTCGAGTTCATAAGGGCGACATCGTAGCGCTGATTGATCCCGCCTTGTTTCAAGGGGCGCTGCTGCAAGCGACGGCGGACCTGGAGAACGCCAAAGCCAATCTCGCGGCTGCCAGAGCGAACCTGGAAAAGGCGAAAGCCGGTGCAGTGCAAACCAGGGCGGATTATGACCGGACCGTCGCACTGTTCAAGCAAGGCGTGTTGAGCCAGCAGCAACTCGACCTGGCGAAAGCAAACTTTGACTCCGCGAACGCAGGAGTGAATGGAGCGGTGGCCAACGTCACGCAAGCCGAAGCGCAGGTGACGCAAAAAGCCGCGGCGGTTACCGTGGCGCAGACCAATCTCAATTACACAGTGATTCGCTCGCCGATAGATGGCACAGTTGTAGCGCGCAATGTGGATGTGGGGCAGACGGTGGCCGCCTCGTTGCAAGCGCCAACGATTTTTACGATTGCGCAAGACCTCAAGAAAATGTGGGTGTACGCAAAGACCGACGAGTCCGACGTGGGCAACATCAAGGTGGGGAAGCCAGTCACGTTCAAAGTGGACGCCTTCCCGAAGGATACGTTTCACGGGGTGGTCGGCCAGGTGCGCATGAATGCGACCATGGTGCAAAGCGTAGTGACTTACGACACCATCATTGAATTCGCGAATCCGGACCTGAAGCTTTTTCCGGGCATGACGGCATACGTGACGATTCCGGTGGCCACAGCGCAGAACGTCGTGAAGGTGCCCAATACCGCTTTGCGTTACAAGCCTCCCATGCCGGCGGAACAGATTATTGCGACTTACAAGCAATACGGGATCGAGGGGGGCGAGCGAAAGGCCGCGGACGGTCCTGGGATCGCGGCCGCAGCACCAGCGCCTTCGGCAGCTCCGGCGCCTGCCCGGGGCCCGAAAGCGGATACCGCAGTCGTATGGAAAATCCGTCCAGACAACAGTCTCGAACCCGTCAAGGTTTCCATTGGAATCACGGATCATGCCTATACGGAAGTTGCTGCGGTTCTTAAAGGCGAGTTAAAACCAGGAGACGACGTGGTGATCCGGTCCGTGTCGTCAAAGACGCAGGGTCCGAGCGCGTTACGGCGCTAGCAATCGGCGCGCAAAACACAATTAGCCCATGAACTCAACTACCGCCGCGAAGTCAATCGAATCGACGCCAGCTCCATCTGCAAAGGCCGTCATCCAGATCGACGACATTCATAAGTATTACGAATTGGGCGAGACGCGCGTGCACGCGCTGCGCGGCGTAAGCCTGGAGATCGCGCGCGGCGAATTCGTGGCCATTATGGGCGCGAGCGGCAGCGGCAAGTCGACATTCATGAATATCCTGGGATGCCTGGATAAGCCAAGCTCCGGGCGATATTTGCTGGAGGACACGGACGTTTCCAGCCACGACAAAAAGGCGCTGGCGCTGATTCGCAATCAAAAGATTGGATTCGTGTTTCAAGGTTTTAATTTACTGGCGCGCACCACGGCGTTGGAAAACACCGAGCTGCCAACGCTGTATACGAAAATTGATAACAGCGAGCGCACCCGGCGCGCCTCGGAAGCGCTGGCGCTGGTCGGGCTGGCCAATCGCGCTCATCATTTTCCTTCGCAGATGTCCGGAGGACAGCAGCAGCGCGTGGCCATTGCACGCGCGCTGGTGAATCGGCCGTCGATATTGCTGGCGGACGAGCCGACCGGGAATCTCGACAGCCGCACGTCCGTCGAGATCATGGAAATATTTCAGAACTTGAACGAAAAGGGGTTGACGATTGTGCTGGTCACGCACGAGCTCGACATCGCGCAATTCGCCAAACGGGTGCTCGTCTTCCGAGACGGCAAAATTCGCAAAGACGACCTCGTGGTGAACCGGCCAAACGCGTCGGAAGTACTGAAGAGCCTGCCAACTCTCGAAGATTGAAGCTCAAAACTGTGCGTTTTGACTCTGTGCATCTTGACTTCTGGCCGCCAAGCTCCGAGACTCATGCGCGGCTTCATGCACTAAATTCTGCAGTTTTTTGCGAGGGACCCCGAATGAGAAAGTGGCAAAACAAGAAGTGGCACATGCTAGTCGCTGCGTTCACGCTGGCGTTGCTGAGCGCGATCAATGCCAGCGCAGCGCAGAGCGGCAGTACGGCGGGCAAGACTCGCCTGGCCGTGGTTGGATTGGATCACGATCATGTGTGGAGCATGCTGAAGGACATTGCGGACGAGCCGTCCGCGGAACTGGTTGCCATCGCAGAAACCGATCCCGTTTTGGTGAGCCGTGCGCAAAAGGGAGTTCCCGCCAGCGTAAAGTTTTATGCGGACTACGTGAAGATGCTGGACGAGGCGAAACCTGACGCGGTAATAGTGACTACCTCCAACGATAGGCATCTGGAGATTTTGCGGCAGTGCGCCAAGCGGCACATCCATTATTCGACGGAAAAGCCGATGGCCGCGAACGCGGCGGATGCGCGCGAGATGGAGCGCCTGGCACGCGAAGCAAATATCAAACTGATGGTGAATTACTGGAACGCGTGGGTGCCGTCGAGCCACGATATATTTCATCGCGTGCGCGCGGGCGAAGTCGGACCGATTCAGAGGATCATCGTGCAGTACGGGCATCGCGGACCGAAGGAGATCGGAGTCTCACAGCAATTCGCGAACTGGCTTTACGATCCGGTGAAAAATGGCGGCGGAGCAATCATGGATTTCGGCTGCTACGGCGCGGAGTTGTCGGTCTGGCTGAAGGGGCGTCCTACGCGCGTGTATGCGACGACGCGGAAGCTGAAAGTGGAGCAGAACAACAAGGTCGATGACGATGCGACCATCGTGCTCGATTATCCGGATGCGACGTCTGTCATCGAAGCGTCCTGGGATTGGCCATACGGCAAGGAGCAAGTGGAGGTGTTCGGGCCCAAGGGCAGTTTGACCGCTCACCACGACAGCCTGCTGTACCGCGCTGCTAATGCGCATGGTCCGAACATTCCACCGGATGGAGAGAGCGTGACGCTCGACCCGCTGCCGAAGGAGACCAGCAATCCAATCACATACTTTGTGGATTGCATCCGCAACAACAAGCCGATCGAGGATCCGGTTTCGGCGCAACTGAACGTGCAAGTGCTGGAAATTCTGGACGCAGCGCGGGAATCAGCGCGAACCGGGAAACCGCAGGAGCTTCGCTAAGCGCGCTTCGGTTGGCGATTAGGCTGTGGTGGCCGGTCTAAAAGGCTGGCCACCACAGTGTCTCTAAGGCGAAGTCATCGAAGGCCCGAAAAAATCCTATTGACTTTGGCGCGAGAATGCACAACCATACGGTTGTGGATAGTTTGAGCATTACGCTTTCGGCTCTCTCCGACCCGACCCGTAGGTCGATCCTCAGCCGGCTCGCATCTGGATCCGCGACCGTTGGCGAACTGGCCGGACCCTTCCATATGTCGCAGCAGGCTATTTCCAAGCACCTAGCGTATCTGGAGCGAGCCCGGCTAATCGAGAAGCGGAGCGAGGGCCGCAGCCACGTGTGCACGCTCCGCCCGGCTCCTTTCCAGGAAGTCTCCGAGTTGGTGGAGCATTATCGAGTTTTCTGGGAGCAGGCCCTGCATCGTCTGGAGGCTTATATTCGCGAGACGGAAGGCGAGGAGAAGAAACGTGGCCCCAAGGAACGCCGTTAGCGTAATGAGCGTGTCTTGTCCAGGTAGCGCTGGCGGACGCCTTCTGCAAATTGCTCTTTGCCCTGTTGCATTTGCCGGACCAGGGCTTGATTGCCAGTTTCTTCGTGCTTGGCGGCCCAGAGGACCATTTCGGTCAGGACCGGAGCGAGATCGAGGCCCTTGGGGGTCAGAAGGTAAATCAGCTTTCGGCCATCGGAGGGATCTTCTTTCGTGGTGACAATGCCATGAGCGATCAGTCTTTTCAGGCGATTGGACAGGATATTGGTGGCGATTCCTTCATACGACGTGAGGAATTCTTTGAAGGTGCGGAAACCCCGCAGCATCATGTCGCGTAGTATCAGCAGGGACCAGCGATCGCCGAGCATTTCCACAGACGCATTCAAGGGGCAACCCGAGCGGCGCTTAGGGGTGGGCTTTTTGGGGTACACGGGCTACAGTAGCATTTATCACTTGCAATCTGCAAGTGATATTGGCAGACTGCGTTTTGCCCGGCAGTAATTTTCAAATCTCGAAGGGAGGAAGGGAATGACTCAAGCCGGAACGAAACAAACACCCGCAGCAGAGAGTAAAGCACAGGTGAATGCATATCTATTCTTCAACGGAGAATGCGAAGCGGCTTTTAAATTCTATGAGAAGGCCCTCGGCGGAAAAATCGAGGCGACGATGACGTTCGGGGATTCGCCGATGTCGCAACAGGCGCCCGCGGAATGGCGCAACAAGATTATGCATGCGCGCATGACGGTGGGAAACACGGTACTGATGGGCTCGGATGAGCAGCCGGACCGCTATGAAGAACCAAAGGGCTTTTCGCTTGCGTTGGGCACTAAAGACCCTGCTGAGGCGGAGCGGATGTTCAACGAATTGGCGGCAGGCGGCAAAGTGAAGATGCCGCTGGAGAAGACGTTCTGGGCGGCCAAATTCGGGATGGTCGTCGATCGATTCGGCGTACCGTGGATGATTAACTGCGAACAACCGGCGGCATGATTGCCGCGCTGTAATGTATGCGCACGGAGTAACGCGGAGTAAAAGGAGAGACAGATGAGCGGAGTACGGCTACTGGTTGGCACACGTAAGGGCGCGTTCATCCTTACGTCGGACGGGAAGCGCAAAGATTGGGAGGTCAGCGGTCCGCACTTCGCGGGCTGGGAGGTTTACCACGTCAAGGGATCAGCCGCCGATCCAAATCGGCTGTATGCATCGCAGACAAGCGGCTGGTTTGGCCAGATCATTCAGCGCTCGGATGACGGCGGCAAAACCTGGACGCAGCCGGGAACGCCACCGGGCGAACAGACTACGCCTGAGGGAATGCCGAAGGCCGAGAGCAACAAGTTCGTGTACGACGTCTCGGCGGAAACCGGCAAACCGCTAACCACTCACCAGTTTTACGACGGGAAACAGCATCCGTGGGAGTTCAAACGCGTGTGGCATGTGGAGCCTTCGCAGAGCGATCCGGATACGGTGTACGCCGGAGTGGAGGACGCGGCGTTGTTCCGCTCGACGGACGGCGGCAAAAATTGGAAAGAGTTGTCTGGGCTGCGTGGTCACGGCACCGGGCCCAAGTGGCAGCCGGGAGCGGGTGGCATGTGCCTGCACACGATTGTTCTGGATCCCACCAATCCGAAGCGGATTTTTGTTGCTATTTCGGCGGCGGGAGCGTTTCGCAGCGACGATGCCGGTGAAACATGGAAGCCGATCAACCGCGGACTGAAATCGCAGTACATCCCAGACCCAGATGCTGAGGTGGGGCACTGTGTTCACCGGATCGCGATGCACCGGGCGAAGCCGGGAGTGCTGTTCATGCAGAAGCATTGGGATGTGATGCGCAGCGATAACGCCGGGGATTCGTGGCACGAGGTCAGCGGGAATTTGCCCAGTGACTTCGGGTTTCCCATCGACGTTCATGCCCATGAGCCGGAGACGGTCTATGTCGTCCCCATCAAAAGCGACGGTGAGCATTTTCCTCCGGATGGGAAGCTGCGGGTGTATCGCAGCCGAACGGGCGGAAACGAATGGGAAGCGCTCACGAAGGGTCTGCCGCAGAAGGACTGCTACGTGAATGTGTTGCGGGATGCGATGGCGGTGGACTCGCTGGATAAATGCGGCGTGTATTTCGGGACAACCGGAGGGCAGGTATACGGTTCGGCGGATGCCGGAGACACGTGGGCGCCTATCGTGCGGGATCTCCCGGCGGTGCTTTCCGTTGAGGTGCAGACGCTGCCATGATTCGGGTTGTGCTTCCGCAACACTTGCGGGGACTGGCGCACGTGACCGGGGAGGTACAGGTCGAAATCGCGGGGCCGGTCACGCAGCGGTCCGTAGTCGACGCGATTGAAACGAGTTATCCGATGCTGCGCGGAACGATCCGCGACCACGTCACGCAGCAGCGGCGGCCGTTTTTGCGGTTCTTCGCGTGCGAGGAGGACCTTTCGCATGAGTCCATCGATGCGCCGCTGCCGGAGGCGGTCGTGTCTGGGAAGGAACCGTTGCTGATCATTGGGGCGATCGCCGGGGGGTGAGGAGTCTGTGTAAGAACTCAAAAGCGGCCTCAGCGGCTAAAGCCTTATTGATTTTGCGTCAGTTACGGCACGGCTGAAGGGCCCTGACGAAAAACCAGGGTTGCCACACAGACTCGGAGGTCGCACTGAGGTGGATTTTCTTCTATAAAGCTGAAACGCTCGGGCCAAAATTCCGTTGAAGACACAAGGAGAGATGATGTCGACCAGCCAGGCTGCGCAAGCTGCAAGTTCCACGTTCGCTTATGCGGTGCCTTCAAAGAAAGGCGTGTGGACCGGGCGCGTCCTTAGCGGGCTCGTTGTGCTATTTCTAATTCCCGATGGCATTATTAAATTCATCAAGCCAGCGCCGGTGGTGGACGCGTTCGCGCACTTGGGACTGCCGTTGAGCCTGGCGAACACGATAGGAATCCTGCTGCTCGTCTGCACAGCCATTTATGCATTTCCGCGGACAGCGGTCCTCGGGGCGATCCTGCTGACCGGCTATCTTGGCGGCGCGGTCGCCACGCATTTGCGGGCAGGCGATCCGTTGTTCAGCCACATTCTGTTTCCCACGTATTTGGGCGTGATGCTTTGGCTGGGGTTGTACTTGCGCGACGAGCGGTTGCGGGCGCTGGTTCCGCTGCGGGGCTAACGCTGCCGCGTGGATGAGGTTGCGGACGCACTAACTGCAGGAGACGGACGATGAACTTGAAACTTGAGTTGTTCATGCACGATCTGGCGGTAGCGCTCCGGTCCCTGGCGCGGGCCAAGGGCTTGGCGATTACGGTGGTGCTAACGCTGGCGCTGGGCATCGGAGCGAACGCGGCGATTTTTAGCCTGGTGCGCGGCGTGCTGCTGCGACCGCTGGTCAATCGCGACGAGAATCGTCTGATCTACATCCGGCAGAGCGCGCCTGGGATTGGCGTGGAAAACGCCAATTTCTCGGTGCCGGAAATTCTGGATCTGCGCGGCGGCGTGAAATCGCTCAGCGAGATTGGGGACTTCTCTACCATCGGCTTCACGATGGTCGGCCTCGGCGATCCTCGCGAAGTTCGCGCTGGAGTGGTCGGCGGTACTTATTTCGATGTGATGGGCTTGCACCCGGTGCTGGGCCGGTTGCTGGATATGCACGACGACGGCCCCAACGCTGCTGGCGCCGCAGTGCTCACTTATCGTTTCTGGACCACCGTACTCAAGAGCGATCCTTCCGTGATTGGTAAGCAGATTCGGCTCGGTGAGCGTTCCGCAACGATTGTGGGCGTGCTGGAGCCGTCGGTTCCCTATCCCGCCGAGACCGAAATTATCGCCAACGTGGTCACCAGCCCGCATCATCTTTCCGCGACGATGGTCACCGGGCGCGTCCATCGCATGACGGAACTTTTCGGACGCCTCGGTCCGGGCGCTACGCTGGAGTCGGCGAACGCCGAATTGGGCACAGTCTACGCAGCGATGCTTCGCGAGCATCCCGAGGCTTACGCGAAGAACGGCGACAACCGCATACATGCCGTGCTTCTGCGCGACCAAATCACGTCCGGGGCAAAAACGATCCTGTGGGTCCTGCTGGGGGCTTCGGTCCTGATCTTCATCATTGCGTGTTCCAATGTTGCTAATCTGATCCTGGCACGCAGCGTGCGTCGCGAAGGTGAGTTAGCTATCCGCGCCGCGTTGGGCGCAAGCAGCGGAGCCCTGCGCCGGACACTTCTAGCCGAAAGCCTTTTGCTCTGCGGCGCCGGTGCGATTCTCGGCGTGCTCAGCGCGCGGCCGATGGTGGCTATTCTTGCTCGCTACGCTTCGCGGTTCTCCGTGCGTGCGCTCGATCTGACGATTGACTCGAGCATGCTGTGGGTTGGCGCAGGACTCGCCATTCTCGCCGCCGTTCTCCTGGCATTTGTCCCACGTCTGCCTTCCGCTAACGCTTCGCAGGGATTCGGGCTGGCCAGCGGGGGAGTGCGTATCACCGGCAGCACCAGCCGCCGGCTGCGTATTTTCGCGGTCACGCAGATCGCGGCATCTTTCATGCTGCTGGCGGGGGCCAGCATGCTCATCAAAACTCTCCTTACGCTGCAAGCAACGCAAACGGGTTTCGACATGCAGCGCGTTCTCGCCATGAACGTACCGGTCATGTCCTACGGAAAGACATCGGATCAGATCATCAATTTCTACAGAGAGGTTATTCGTCGAATTAACGAACTCCCCGGCGTGGATCGCGTCGCGCTGGGCACCAGCGTCCCGTGGCGCGATGCCGGCAACTTCGGTCCTGGCTTCTCATTTTCCGGCGAGGGCCATGTGAAAAGCGATCGCGAAGAGGACCCTCGAGCACAGCTGCGCGCTGTGTCGCCGTCATTCTTCGCAGCCGTCGGAGTGCCGATTGTTGCGGGGCGCGACTTCGACGACAATGACCGTCGCGGCGGCGAGCCCGTCGTGATCGTCAGCCAAGGCCTGGCGCAGCGAATGTTCCCCGGCCAAGACCCAATCAACCGGCACATCATGTGGACCGACCCGGTCATGGATTTTGTCTATATCAGTAAGGGGCCGCGACGCATCGTAGGCGTCGCCGCCGATGTGGACGATGAGCACGTCGTACCTGGGGCTGCGCTTACCGTCTACCACCCGTTCGGCCAGATACCGGACAATGAGGCCGCCACCAAGGAAATCCCTGTGTTCGGGGGCCGCCTGTTCGTTCACACGCGAATGGATCCTTACGCGCTGGTAACACCGATCACGCGAATCGTCCGCGACATGGCCTCGGACCAGCCTGTCGAGCACGCCGCCACGCTTGAAGATATCCGCGCTGAAATACTCACGCCCGACCGCCTGAACACGATCGTGTTCGGCGGTTTCGCGGCCGTCGCTCTGGCCATCGCCATCGTCGGCGTCGCCGGGGTGCTTGCGTTTTCCGTAAGTGCCCGGACCCGCGAGTTTGGTATACGTCTGGCGGTTGGGTCGCAGCCGGGGCGGCTCCTGGCAGGTGTCATCGCTGAGGGCGCGTTAATGGCCGCGGCGGGTGTCGTTGCCGGCGCTGCCTTGGGATTCGTCCTCGCCCGCTTGGCCGGCGGCTACATCCCGGACATCCGCATGCCTAGTGCGGTCCCCGTCGTCGCCTCTGCGTTTGTGCTGCTGGCGGCCGCCGGTATCGCTTCTGCTCTGCCTGCTGCGCGCGCCGCTCGCGTTGATGTGATACAAGCGCTGCGATCCGAATGACCTTGCGATAGCGGCTACTCAGTCAAAGTCGAGAGTGGCTGAGTGTATTGCGTTCACCTGAACTTCCACATGCTTGACACCGTGCCACGGCTTCGACAGCTCTACCTCTAACTTCAGGGGATAGGTCGGCACGGCTCGCCCTTGTAGGCTCCTCATTATCAACGTTTTACAACAACTCTTGACGCGCCTCGCAAAAGGCATGGTGCGTGCCTATTCCTTTGGAGCGAGCGGAGATTGCGAGTGATCGAAAATGCCGCGGATCATCGCTGCCTTCGCGACGCAGACGAGTGCGAGTCTGAATTCAAAAGTTCGAGTCAGTCAGTGAGGAGCCGTGGAAAAGAAGAATTTGAGCCCGTTCGAGGCGACAGCCAAAAGCTATTCCGCCATGAACCCAATCCGACCGCAAATACATAAGCTCGGATTTATCGGAACTGGTTACATGGGACGGCCGATTGCGCAGAGGCTGCTTGAAGCCGGTTTCAAGGTTGCCGCTTACGATCGCGATAGCAGCAAGGCAGAGGAGCTAATCAACTATGGCGGTACACCCACGGAAAGCGTTGCAGCACTTTCCTACACGTCGGATGTCTTATTGTCGTGTCTTCCGCATGACGAGGCCGTGTTGAACGTTTACGCGGGATCCGACGGGGCATTCGCCAATGCGCGTCCGGGCACATTGGTCATCGACATGAGCACGGTGTATCCGGAGACATCGCAGGAACTGTCGAGATTGGGCGCCGAGCGGGGCGTTGACGTCCTCGACGTGACTATATCCGGGAGCACGCCGGCAGCTAACCAGGGGACGCTGACGCTGTTTGGGGGCGGAGACCGAGAATGCTTCGACGCCGCCGAGGCGATCTTTCGCGCGATTGCGCGAAAGTATTTCTACCTGGGGCCGAGCGGCTCCGGAGCGACGATGAAGCTGGTGGTGAACACGCTGCTGGGAATCGGAATGCAGGCGATCGCGGAGGCCGTTACGCTCGGCGAGAAGGCTGGTCTCGAGCGCACCCGCTTGCTCGAAGTGTTGTCGCAGACTGCAGTTATCGCTCCGGCGCATGTGGGAAAACTGCAGAAAGCAATGAGTGGCGACTATAGCCCGCAATTTCCGCTGCGGCTCATGAAAAAGGATTTCTGGCTGATCCTGAACCTCGCGGCGGCAGTGCAGGCGCGAATGCCAGCGACCGAAGCCGCTTTCGAGGTCAATGCAACGCAATCGGAGCAGGGAAACGAGCAAGATTTCTCCGCGGTGATTCAGCAAATGCAAAAGCAGGCTCAATTGAGTTCCAGAGACAGAGGGCGGAGCCGGCTCGGCAACTCTTCGACGAAGAAGGTGATGTAGTTCGAAGGAGCGCTGTTGCTTCTGAATCGTTCTAGGTGAAGAGCAAATGATTCAACTGAAGGTGAATGGAGTCGAGCAGTCGTTCAACGGCGATCCGGAAATGCCGCTGCTCTGGTATGTGCGCGACATCTTGGGTTTGACGGGATCGAAGTTTGGTTGTGGCGTTGGGCTTTGCGGCGCGTGCACGGTGCACGTGAATGGGCAGGCAACGCGATCCTGTGTGGCGCCCATGCGCGAAGTGGCTGGAAAAGAAGTCAGCACGATCGAAGGCCTGGAAAAGAACGGGCTGCACCCGGTCCAGAAGGCGTGGATGCAAATCAACGTGCCGCAGTGCGGCTACTGCCAAGTGGGGCAGATTATGCAGGCGGTGGCTCTGTTGAACAGCAAGAAAAAGCCGACCGATCACGAAATCGATGAGGCGATGTCCGGGAACATATGCCGCTGCGGAACGTATCAGCGGATTCGCGAAGCGATTAAAACAGCTGCGGAGCAAATGGCATGAGTGCGATTGAGAACGTCAGCCGGCGCAGGTTCTTGACGGGCGGCATAATCGCTGCGGGCGCGCTCGTGCTCGGTGTGCGCTATTACTCCAAGTTGTCACCTGGCGACAAACTTCCGCACGATACAAACGCGGATCACGCGACGCTCCATCCCAGCGTTTATCTTGGAATTGAACCCGACGGCACGGTGTGGATCGTGGCCAGCCGTTCGGAGATGGGCACGACCAGCCGCACTACTCTGCCGCTCGTTGTCGCGGACGAACTTGACGCGGATTGGAAGCGCGTGAAGATCGAACAAGCGATCGGGGATAAGCGTTACGGCGACCAGAATACAGACGGATCGCACTCCATCAGGTCGTTCTATGACGCGATGCGCCAGGCCGGAGCAACGGCGCGGTTCATGTTGATTCAAGCTGCGGCGAAGCAGTGGGGAGTTCCGGCGGCGGAGTGCGAAACCGATTTGCACGTTGTTGTGCACCGCGCGACGAACCGCACAGCAGGTTACGGAGAACTCGCGAGCGCTGCGGCGAAATTGCCGGTCCCCAGCAGAGAAGAGCTGAAGCTCAAACCCAAAAGCGCCTGGCGGTATATAGGCAAAGGGGAAGTGAGCTACGACCTCGAAGCACTTGTTACGGGGAAGGCCATCTATGGCATGGATGCTCATCTGGAAGGCATGGTTTACGCGTCGGTGGAGCGTCCGCCCGTTCTCGGCGGCAAAGTGAAATCGTATGACGACAAGGAAGCGTTGAAGGTCGCAGGTGTGCATCAGACCGTTGCGATTGATCCGTTCACGCCTCCGCCGGCCTTCCAGCCGCTGGGCGGCATTGCCGTAATTGCGGATAACACCTGGGCGGCAATGCAAGGCCGGAAGAAGCTGAGCATCACCTGGGACAACGGGCCCAACGAAACGTACAACTCCGACGCGTACAAGAACGAACTGCGAGAGACCGCCCACAAGCCATGCAAAGTGGTGCGCACAATTGGAGACGTCGACGCCGTGTTCGCCAAGGGCGGAAAGACTCTCGAAGCCGACTACTATGTGCCCCTGCTGGCCCACGCTGCCATGGAGCCGCTGGTCGCACTTGCCGAATTCAAGGACGGCAAAGCGACCGTGTGGGCTCCAACGCAGAATCCCCAGGGCGCGCAGGAGATCGTGGCGCGAGAGTTGGGAATTCCGAAGGAAGACGTGGTCTGCCACGTAACGCTGCTCGGCGGTGGATTTGGCCGCAAGTCGAAGCCCGACTATGTTGCCGAGGCGGCGGTTCTGTCGAAGAAAGTGGGCCGGCCCGTGAAGGTGGTCTGGACGCGAGAAGACGACATCAAATTCGACTACTACAATGCAGTCGCTTCGATGTACATGAAGGCGGCGGTAGGCGCGGACGGTAAACCCACGGCGTGGCTGCAGCGCTCGGTCTTTCCTCCGATTCCTTCCATTTTTGACGTGAATGCGGTTTACGGCGACGCCAATCACTTGCAGCAGGGCTGGACGGATATTCCTTACGATCTGCCAAATCTTCGCGTCGAGAACGGCCCGGCGAAGGCTCACGTGCGCATCGGCTGGCTGCGCTCGGTGGCAAACATCTATCACGGGTTTGCAATTCAATCCTTCACGGATGAACTCGCTCACGCCGCCGGGCGCGACCCACTCGAGTATCTGCTCGAGTTGATCGGAAAGCCGCGCACGATCGATTTCAACGGTGTGAACTACCCGAATTATGGAGCCACGCTGGAAGCTTATCCATGGGAGACCGTCGTCTGCGCCACGTCACGGAGATGGTCGCGGAAAAATATGGCTGGGGAAAGCGAAAACACGGCAAGGGCTTCGGCGTCGGGATCGCGGCGCATAAAAGTTTCTTGACGTACGTGGCCACGATCGTGGAGGTCGAGGTCAATGACCAAGGCGAGGTGCGCATCCCTCGTGTGGACACGGCTTTGGATGCAGGCTTGGTGGTAAATCCGGAGGCGACCCGAGCGCAGTTTCAGGGTGCCGCGGTTTTTGGCACGAGCGTAGCGCGAAGCGGGCAGATCACGGCCACCAAGGGAGCGATCGACCAATCGAATTTTCAGGACTATACGGTAGCTCGAATTAACGAAGCTCCTGCCCAGACAAACGTATACATCGTTGATAGCGACGCTCCTCCGGCGGGCGTTGGTGAGCCGGGAGTCCCGCCTTTTATCGCCGCGCTCTGCAACGCTATTTTCGCAGCAACGGGGAAGAGAGTACGGGATCTCCCGATCACAAATTACGGCCTGAGCTGAAGTTTGTCCCGTCTTTGTAGGGGGCCGGGCGCATCCGTATTTAGGGAAGGCAGAAGAGGACATTATCATGCGATTGAACAAGACACGAAACTCTGTAGTCCGCACATCCGCAATTCTGGGGGCACTCGCCGTCGCAGCCCTGGCGTTAACGGGGTCGCTCCTGCGAGCGGAGGGCGCGCACGACAGCGCGGCGAGCGCGACGCTGTTCCGATCGAAATGCGCAATGTGCCACGGTCCAGATGGGGCCGGCTCGGAAGTCGGCAAGAGCTTGAACATTCCGGACCTACGCTCGCCGGCGGTCCAGAAGCTGCCGAATGCGGAACTCGTTGAAATAATTTCCAATGGCAAGGGGGGAATGCCTTCCTTCAAGAATTCGCTCAGTGCTGAGCAGATTCATGCTTTGGTGATGCACGTTCGCTCTCTCGGCCGGAAAAAGTAGTTGGGCTCGGACTCTGCCACTCGGACTCTGCCACAAGGAGAGACCTATGCGCGCGTTCGGAAAGACGAGAGGTTGTGCTTGGCTGGCGCTTGCCGAATTGCTGTATTCCGGCGCTATTCCCGGTCGCGTCTTTGCGGACGACAAGGATACTGGCGCTCAGTCCGCGAAGACCGAGACGCCCAACGCATCGGAGCCTGAACAAGCGCCGGCCAACAACCCGGCAACGACCAATAATCAGGAGCCGGAGCGGCGCGCCCTGCCCGCACCGTTCGATGGGGTTTTCCCTGGATCCGATTACCTGGGTCCGACTCCACTCATCGCGGTTCCGGACACCGACCCTGTCTATCCGCTAACGAAAGCGGTCTGGGCGATCGCTCCCGCCCTGAAGGATGCCAGAGTTAAAATCTACGGTTGGGTGAATCCCGGCATCAGCGTCAGCACCTCGAGCAAATCAAACATTCCGGAGTCTTACGCTATCGTTCCCAATCGGCTCGAACTCGATCAGGCAGTCCTACGCATTGAGCGGTTGCCGGACAGCGTGCAAACAGACCACGCAGATTGGGGCTTTCGTCTCACGACGCTGTATGGAATCGACTACCGCTGGACTACCGCGCAAGGGTGGTTCAGCGGCCAACTTTTGAAGCACAACCGTCTGTACGGGTGGGATCCGGTTGAGGCTTACGCGTTGCTGTACATCCCTCACGTCGCGCAGGGGATGGTCATCAAGGCCGGACGGTACATTTCGCCGCCGGACATCGAGGCCCAGTTGGCGCCCGACAACTACTTGTTCACGCACTCACTGATGTTCACCTTCGATTGCTACACGCAGACGGGCATCAATGCAGACATAAAACTGAATGATCATTGGTCGATCATGGCCGGCATTCACGCGGGCGATGACGTTGCTCCATGGAATGGAGCGGCACACCCGACGGGCATGTTCATGGTCCGGTGGGTATCGAAGAGCAACAACGATTCGATCTACGGGGGCATCGACTCGGTCAACAATGGGAAATTCAAGAATTTTCATGACAACCTGCAGCAGTCGAATGTCACCTGGACGCATCGGTTCAACGAGAAGGGGACGTTTCTTACCACGACCGAGGCCTACTACATTTATCAGTCGCATGCCCTAATCGGTGGAACTGTGAATTTTGGACCGCCGCACGCATGGTTTGAAGGGGTGGGTCCCGGAGCGCCGATCAAGGGGAACGCTCCCGCTGTGGGAGTGGTCAACTACACAGAATGGAAGTTCTCGAAGAGGGACTTTCTGTCGGTTCGGCCGATCGACTACCTAGTTGACATAAAAGGAGAGCGGACGGGGTTTGCGACCACATTGGCGAGTTGGACTGTGGGAGTCACGCACCGCTTCAACGAGTGGATCTCAACCCGTCCCGAAGTTCGCTACGAATACGCCTTCAGTAAGAGACCTTGGGATAATGGCACGCGCCGGGGTCAGCTCATGTTTGCGATTGACGCGATCTTCCGGTTCTGACTTCCCAATAATCCAGCTTAGGCCGACTCGACATACTTAATTCTGAGTCAAAATATTCGACCTCCTGCCTGGCTTTCAGACAGGAGGTCAAGGGTTTGAGTTTCGTCGCGCGAATCAGCGCGAGGCTACGCGAGCGGTTGGCTTACCTTTCCCAAGGAAGTCCAGCAGTTCGGCGTTGACTTCTTCGGCGTGCGTCCAGGTGATGCAGTGCGGCCCGTCCTTCACGGTCGAGAGGCGCGCCCCCTTTATCAGCTTGGCCGTGCGCATTCCCGCGGCGGACAAGGGCACAATGCGGTCGGCGTCGCCGTGAATGACCAGAGTTGGCACGTCAACGCGAGCCAGGTCGTTGCGGAAATCTTCAAGCCATGTTGGGACACAGGCAAGACTCGCCGTTGCGGAAGCACTGGCCGCAAGGTTCCAACTCACATGCACGACGTGTTCGCTGACGCGCTTGCCCATAAAGACGTCGGTGTTGTAGAAATTCTTGAAAAACTCAGTGAAGAATGTGTAGCGGTCCGCGATGATGGCTTTCTGAATGCCTTCGAATACGCTGGCGTCCACGCCCTCTGGGTTGTCCGCGGTCTTCAGCAGGAACGGCGGGACTGACGCGATGAATACCGCGCTGCTCACGCCTTTCGATCCATATTTTCCCAGGTAGCGCGCCACTTCGCCGCCACCCATCGAGAAACCAACCAGCGCGAAATCACGCAGTTCGAGTTTGGTGACTACTTTCTGCAGGTCCTCGGCGAAAGTGTCGTAGTTATAGCCCGTTGTCGGCTGGCTGGACTTGCCGAACCCCCGGCGGTCATAGGTGATGACGCGGTGACCGGCATTCAAGAGTGCAGGTACTTGTTTCTCCCAGGAAGCGCCGCTCAGTGGATATCCGTGGATCAAGACAACAGGCGAACCCGAGCCGTGGTCCTCATAGTAGAGATCGATGTTGCCGGAATTTTCTTTACCTACCGTAATGTATGGCATCCAGTTTTCTCCTTGGTGCTGCGTGCAACGTTAGTGGGATGAGGCTGGGTTGGGCGGAGTTACAGCTGGTCTGAAATTGTGACCTATTGCGCAAGCGACGGAAGATAAACACGTGGGCACACAGAGGCTTCGCGCTCGCGGATGCGAACAAGGAACGAAGTCGGTAACTTCCATGTGCTACAGCTCCATGCTACGCCTATTCGTTACCCGAGAGCCAACCAATGAACAATTCTTTTCGGTCGGGAACCCCTTGATAAGCGCGGCCAGTCGATCATTTTCGTGTCATGTACAGGTGCCAGCGGGCTAACACGCTGTCCAGCCTATCGACACAGTCGAGCTAAGAAATACTTCAGATCGCCCTCGTCTCTCACCGGTATCCCGATAGCCATAGGGAAGTTACGCATCGCAGTCGCAGCACTGTCGTTTGGTAGTCAGCGTGCCATTTTGACGACGGGGAGCACCCGCAGGACTGCAGGGCTGGAAGTTGTGTCGACCAGAAGGTGGGAGGCTCGGTCCTGCTCAAGAGGTGAAGCTCCTTCGAAACGGAGAGCAAATGGAATCACGCAAGGAGTCGTTGTTGCCAAAGGGGCGGAGAGCGGTGGCAGCGGTAATGCTGATTCTTGGCGGTGTTGCAGCCGTATGTCTGGCCTATGGACAGGAGCAGGGTAAGACAAGCTACATGAAGGTGGACAGTACCGAATCCTTCGCGTCGATCATGGCGCGAATGTCAGGGGAGAAGGCGGCGGTGACAAGAGAGCACAACGCCGTGCTAAACGAGCGCTACGACTTGAGCGACCGCCCGGCCCAGGGTGTCACGATGGACCGCGGGAAACCGGTGCAAGAAGGTGTCCGCGTCAAGCTGCCCGCAGGGATGACTTGGGAGAAGCTGGCGGCAATGAGTCCCGAGCAGATTCGCGATCAGAATCTATATCCGAAGGGGTTCTACCCCTTGCCGCATCCTAAGCATAGCGACGGCGGCTTCGTCTTTCCGCACTTCCTGATCGACGCGCTCAAGCAGCAGGACGGGCGAGACCTGACCCGGTTCGACGTAGATTTCGACCTGCCGGATCACTTTCTGGCCGAGTTTCCGCCAGCCATTTACCTGAGCCCGCGCCCGGATCTGGGCGATGTCTCGCAGGGTAAGCTTGTCTCGCTCACGAATTACTACGAGATGTTCAACGGAATACTCACGCCCAGGCAGCTGGAAGGGCTGCGCCTTTTGCTGACGCCCTTCCCGCAGCAGCAGTTCAATGAGACCGAGGACCGGCGCTCGGCGATTCCCAGCATAGGCGCAGCCTGCTTTGACTGCCATTCGAACGGCCACCAGAACGGCGCGACGCACCTGGCCCCCGATACCCGCCCGCAGCAGTTCCGCCACCGGATCAAGACCTTGTCGCTCCGCGGAGTCGACGTTCAGCGGCTCTTCGGCTCGCAGCGTGCGCTGAAGACGATCGAGGATTTCACCGAGTTCGAGCAGCGCACCGCGTATTTCGACGGCGATACTGTGATAGCCGCGAAGAAGGGCGTTAACCCCCTCGAGCGCGGAAGCCAGGTCGACTTCATGGCCGATTTTCAAGAGATGCTGGATTTTCCGCCGGCGCCCAAGCTCGATGTTTTTGGCAAGCTTATTCCCGGCAAGGCAACGGCAGCCGAGATGCACGGCCAGGAGATTTTCTTCGGCAAGGGCCAATGCGCGAGCTGCCACCAGCCGCCTTTTTACACCGACAACTTGATGCACAATCTCCAGACGGAGCGCTTCTTCAAGCCGGTGATGATCAACGGCATGATGGCGATCGGGGACGGACCGATCAAAACCATGGCGCTGCGCGGGGTCAAGGACAACCCACCGTATATGCACGACGAGCGTCTGCTGACGCTGGAGGACGCGGTCGAGTTCTTCAACTTGATTGACGGCACTAAGCTGACTCCGCAGGAAAAGAAAGACCTCGTGGAGTTTCTGCGCGCGCTTTAATCTCGATTCCCCGCGACTAGCCCTACCGGAAGCCCGCTTTGGCGGGCTTTTTTCTTTCTTCCGCACCACCTACTACTGCGTCTTTTCGCAATAGTGCGCACGGTTTTCGCGGCTGCGCGCCCTAGTCAACTTCACCACCAGAATGGAAATCAGCGCTGCGGTGTCAGCGTGTTGGGCATGCTGTCGAACCGACCGACACCCAGGAGCCGCGGATGAATAGCTGTGCGATGAAACGGAACAATTTATGTCGGTGTGTCGGTGGCGCAAAGCGTGCTTCTAGCTGCACGGGAGCTACTTCGCAGATTTCGGACTTACTGAGTTGCGTAGCGATTGCTCAGAAGCCGGAAGTGGACATTGGATTCCGCGGTTTGCAACCGGCTCCTGAATGTGCTCAAGAGTGGGCGTAGACCATAGGCGGGCGAGTGGTGGGGTTTTTTCATCGCAGATTTCGGGAGTGAATCAACCGCGAAGGCATACCTGTGAGTCGCCCAGTCAACTGTGAGGAGGAGATGAACATGGGGTATCGATGGGCAATGAAGCTTGTCGCATGGTTCTCGGTCCTGTTGTTGGCGGTAACCGTCACGAGGGGGCAAAGCATCGTGACGGGCGCGGTGAGCGGCACAGTTACCGATCCTTCGGGAGCAGTTCTTCCTAACGTGCCGGTCACTCTGACGAACACGGCCACTGGCGACACGGAGACAGCTAAAACGAACGTAAATGGCGTCTACCAATTTCCGCTCCTGCGGCCGGGTAGCTACAGCGTGAGCGTTCAGGAAAGCGGGTTTCGCGCGTCGGTCACGAAGTTGGTTGTCGCTTTGGGCCAAACAACCACGGCCGACGTGAAACTCGAGCTGGGCGACACGACGCAAAGCGTTGAAGTCACCGCCGGCGGCCTCGAAGTGCAGGCCGAAGACGGAAATATCAGCTCGAACTTTGATACGCGTCAGGTCGAAAACGTTCCCAATCCAGGCGGCGATCTTACCTACATTGCCCAGATTGCGCCGGGTGTGACGATCAATACCAGCAGCGGCGGTGGCTACGGCAACTTCAGCGCGTTCGGCTTGCCGGGAACCGCGAACCTTTTCACGATCAACGGCAACGATTACAACGATCCGTTCCTGAATCTCAACAACTCGGGAGCGAGCAATTTATTGCTGGGCGCGAATGAAGTCGAGGAAGTTACGGTCGTGAGCAACGCCTATACAGGGCAATACGGCCGCCAGGCGGGCGCTCAGATCGACTACATCACGAAATCCGGAACGAATAGCTTTCACGGCGACGCATTGTATTACTGGACTGGCCGCGCGCTGAGTGCCAACAATTTCTTTAACAACGCCAATGGCGCGCCACGCCCCTTTGAGAACAACAACCAGTGGGGGGCGGCCTTGGGCGGTCCAATCAAGCGTGACAAAGCGTTTTTCTTTGCGAATACGGAAGGAATTCGGTACATCTTCGGGACCAGCACTCAGGTCTACGTGCCAAGCCCAGGGCTTCAGACCTATGTCCTGAATACAAGCCTTCCGGCATTTAATCCGACGGCAATTCCTTTTTACCAAAGGATTTTTGCCCTCTATAACGCCGCGCCTGGTATCAATAGAGCGACGCCTGCACTAAATTCGTGCGGCAGCCTTGGCGCGATTCCGACGACGGGAAGCACCGCGTGCCTTGACACCTTTAGAAGCGACGTGACCAACGGCAACCGGGAATGGTTGTTGACCACGCGCGTCGATTACAATTTCAACGACAACAATAAATTGTTCGTGCGATTCAAAAATGACCGGGGCTTCCAACCTACATACACGGATGCCATCAATCCTATCTTCAACACGCAAAGTAATCAGCCCGAAGACGAAGGTCAGGTGAACTACACGCACGTCTTTAGTCCAAACGTTGTAAACAACTTTGTTGGATCCATTCTGTGGTACTCGGCTATTTTTCAGAGCGCCAATCAACAAGCGGCTCTCAACGTTTTTCCGTACGTTCTCGCGGTGGGCGACACCAACATGACCGCGCTAGGACCGGGAGGCAATGACGTTGCGGCGGGTTTCTATTTTCCTCAGGGCCGCAACGTTACGCAGTACCAGTTGGTCGATGACCTGTCGATCGCGCGTGGTAAACACACCTTCAAACTAGGTGTGAACTTCCGCCGTGACGACGTCAGCGACTGGACCGCGGGGGAGCTAAATTATCCGTTCATGAACTCCAACATGGCGAACTTCGTTAAAGGCTTCGTCGGCACAGCCGCTAGCCCGGGAGAGGTTTTGCAACAGTTCGCCTTTAAAGGACAACAGCCACTAGCCCTGTACAGCGTCGGCGCTTACTTCCAGGATGTTGTCCGCGTGAACCAGAAGCTCGTGTTGACCCTGGCGCTGCGCGCTGACCGCAACTCTGCCGGCATATGCCAGTCGGGCTGCGCTTCGCATACCGTGGTTCCCTTTAATTTCTTGCAGCATTCGCCGACGGTTCCGTACAACCAGATGGTGACGGTAGGGTCGCAGATTTTGCCGGATATCGAAAAAGTCGTCTTTCAACCACGGGTAGGATTCGCTTACAGCCCTTGGGGGGACAAGACCGTGTTCCGCGGAGGAGTGGGGCTCTTCTCTGATTTATACCCAGGCACCCTTCTGAACCTGTATACGCGAAATTTCCCCGTGGTCACGACCTTCTCGTTGACGACCGGGGCCGTTTCACCGGCCAGCCCGAACAGCGCGGCTTCTCTGATCGCCTTCTGCAACAGCGCGTTCCAGTCCAACTTCAATGCTGGCGGAACAGTCGGCACCTTCTTGGCCCTCGCGCCCCCAGGATGCCAGCCACCGAACCTGAATGACGTGGTGAGCCAACTGCATAACCCGAAGTATGTGGAATGGAACTTTGAGGTAGAACACCGCCTCAATTCCAAGACCTTGGTTTCGGCGAACTATGTGGGCAACAAAGGTTACGACGAACTCGTGCAATATCCGTACTGGAACGGATTTGGGTTTGGCGGCCTTCCCACAACGCCGATCGACACGCGGGTGAAGAGTGTCACGCAACTCACCAACACCGGGGTCTCGAATTACAATGGCATTACGCTCTCGATCCAGGAGCAACTGGCACACGGCTTTACGGGACGCCTCAACTATTCGTACGCGCACGCGCTCGACGACATATCGAACGGCGGCGTTCTGCCGTACAGCCTCACGAACAGCATCATCTATCAGATCAGCCCCTTCAGTTTACGGAGCTTGAATTACTCGAACGCGGACTACGACCTGCGTCATAGCCTGAACGCAAGCTACGTTTGGTATCTGCCATTTAGGGCAAATAACCGCCTCCTGAACCAGACGATCGGCGGTTGGGAGGTTTCCGGGACATTTTTCTATCACACCGGCTTCCCCTTCAGCGTCATCGACGGAACGTCCATGCTTAATTTCCTCGGCAACAATATGCAGTTCATGACCGTCCTGGCGTCTCCCACGACGACGGTCCAAAGACAATGCAGCTCCACTGCGGTAAATGTTCCGTGCTTTTCGTCAGGCCAGTTCGTTCCCGCGGGTGCCGCCACCACCTTCGGAACCATTCCGCGCAACTCCTTCCGCGGGCCGGGCTATTTCAACAGCGACTTGAGCCTCCGGAAGAACTTCCACTTCCGTGAGCGCTTCACCTTTATGATTGGGGCAAACGCCTACAACGTCTTCAACCACGTGAATTTCGCCAACCCCGTTGCCAACCTCAACGCCGGCTCCGCGCTAGGCAGAATCCAGTCGACCGTGAACCCGCCTACCTCGCCGTACGGCTCTTTTGCGGCGGCAGCGGTGGATGCAAGAATCGTGCAAATCATCTCGAAGTTTACGTTCTAACGGCGTTCGCAACTTCTTGCAGGTCGACAGAGGCGGCCCCTTCTCGGGGCCGCCTTTTCTATGCTGAGTATGCAGTTGGAGGTGCAAGTTTTTGAGAGCGGCTATCCGCCCCCAGTCGACGCTTCGAGCGCCAACCGTCTACGTGGCGCGAGGGTAAGTGCACGCGACTAATGGCGCGACCTTCCGGCGGCAGCGGTCAGCAGTGGTGCAACCAACCTGCCAACACATCGCTGGAAGGCGCTGAGCGGATGGACAGATCCGGGAGCAGGCATTTCCGTGAGTTAAGCAACACAAGCGGCGGCGTCAAGAGTTTAGCGCTCGTCAGATGGTTGACGCTCGCATTTTTTGCGGAACCACTACCGTCAGTACTTTCCGTGGAAGATCGCTTGGTTAATATCGGGCCAAAACTCTTTCAAGGTGTTGAATGCGCCATCTAAAGCGATTTGCGTCACCCACTTTTGGCCGGTCTTCGTCCAGGTGCGTTCTCTTGAGGGATAATATGCGTCCGAAATGCCTGCGCCGGCTCCGTTGCCAACGATCTCCGAAATGTTAAACGTGCGATTACCGGAATCGGTGCGGGTGATAAGGAGGCGGCTTACAGCGTAGCCAGTGAGCTTGAAAAAGCCGCCACGTCCGAGAGTGTAGTATCGCGGGTCTTCGCGAGTCAGGGAGGGGACGATCGCTTCGGTCATATAGTTTCCAACCGTCTGGTCGGCCACCGCATGCCTATAGTAGCGGCCAAAGCCTTTGCCGCCCTGTAGAAACTCCGGATAAGACCCACTCGCTTGACTGACACCAGCGATTATCCCGGCGGAAACGAAGGCCGAGTAATCGAAGCTATCCTGCGTCGCAAGCCAGAATTTCTCTTTTGGCGACAAGGCAGGAAGCTGTGTGCCGATGCTAACGGCTCGGTAGTTGGGGAAGACCCAGAGAATACGCTTCGACTGTTTACCATCATCATCATTTTCGTGCGGAGTGGGCGCCAGGGTCGTGTTTGCGCCGTCCGCTTTCGGCTGCGAGTTTTCTTCAGTTGTGGATTGCGCGAACGCCGTGCTCGCCAAAAGCGAGAGAGCGAGGGCAATCGCGGCGCAGCCGTGGCGAGCCAGGCGCAGACCGCCGCGCGGAGGCAGATGATGTGTTGTAGGGTTAGGCGAAACTGCTGGGACAGAGTTGTTTGCGAGCATAAGAGTTTGATTCACCGTTCTCCGATTACGGTATACGTTCAATCTTCGATTTACTTGAAGCAGATACAAGCCGCGATCGACACAGAATCACTCTGTGTAAAGCATGAGAAGGACACCCAGTACAATCATTAGAAGCGACCAGAGTTTTGTAAACATCGCCCGCCAGCGGGTGGACAACTCCGACAGTCCTTTGAAAACACCGATACCGAGTCCGGTAGCCGCGAAATTTTGGTGCTCCGCCTGGATTCGGGCCATGGCCATCATGTGTTCCGAACCGTGCATCGCGCTATGGTGCTCGTGAAAAAGGAGCATTACGGAACCACAGCAGGCGAGTACCGGGAAGAGCCACTTCGCCCAGGCCGACTTAAGAGTGCCACGGGCGCGCCGAAACTCGAAGATGCCGAGGGCGAGCAGAATCAGGGCGAATGTCTTGTGCTGCAAATCTTCGAGATTGTGGGTGAGACCGTACCACCAACTCTGGGGACCGAACGGCCAGAGCTCCGTGTCGCTAAAGACAAGAAGGAAAAGCCCGGAAAGTAGAAAGCAAAAAGGCCAAGCGAAGCGAAGGAAGGACCAGCGGTGGCGAAGTGTGCCTTCAGCAAGTATGAAAATGCCGGCGAGGATAAGGAAGAATCCCGCCAAATGGTGGTTGGATTCACTTTCTCTCTTGTCGGCCAGAACCTTGCTCTGGTGCGACGCGTCCATTTGGGTCTCTTCGTCCATTGGCATAGCCATGCCTTTATGTCCGGTGTGCATAGAGTTCTGCGTCCGGACTTGCGGCGTGTTCCAGAGAATCAGTGTTGTAAAGATAAAGATGGTAAAGCAGATGCGGAAACAGGGGAGCGGGTGGCCGAAAGTCATTGCAGGCTCCTTGTATGTTTCTTTTGTGATGCACAGGGCCGGAATCTCGTTCTAGGGCCAGAATGGGAAATCGCGAACCGCGGCGAGGGCCTTGCATTGCCGGATTTTCCGGAGCAGGAAGTACTTAGGGAATGCTAGTACTCCGAAGTGATTTTGGGCGAGTCTTCGATTCCTGCGCGTGTCGAGCGACAAGCTTGAGACGTTTTTATTAATTCTCTGTCGGTGCCGTGGTAGGGCTATCGCCCCGGTGTCGGTAGCGCGAAGAGTCGTTAATTAACGGCGCCTAGTCCTTGTCTTAATAAACCTTGCGCCGCATCTCTACAGGTGCTTGAAGACGTGGGCGATCTTCTTCCCAGCCTCTTCCGTGTAATAGACTGTAACGTGCTCGCCTTTCTTGGCGCCTCGCACAGAGTAGCGTCCGACGTCTTTGCCTGTGTCCACCGTGGCGTGGTCCGCAACGATGAAGGTTTCCTTCGTGCCGTCGGCGGTCTTTACAGCAACGGTCTTTGAACCCTTGCCCACATCCTCTACGGTACCCTCAGTCGTATGAACTGTCTTATCGCCAACCCATTCGACCGAATGAGCCGTTTTGTCGGCACCCTCTCCCACCGTGTGGACGATGACGTGGCTGCCCTCTTTGCCGGCGAGGTCAGTTCCCTTGGCGGCATCTTTGAGGCCGTGAACAGTGGTCTTGTCGGTGAATTTCACCGTTTCGACGGTGCCGTCGGCGGTTTTCACGGCAATCGTCTTCGCGCCGGAATCTACCTTTTCGATTGTGCCGGTAACGACGTTTGTTGAACTCTGCGTACCCTGCGAAGCTGCGACACTTATAGCAAGCAACGCTACGACTACCTGAAAAACCAGCTTAAAGAGATTGGATGACATGGTTTCTTCCTCCTTGCATCCCAACTAAGCGAAAGCTAGGTTACTACAAGCCAAGGACGCTGACGCATTCCCCTTAGGGACGCGACCCGCTTGCGGCCATGAGCGCATCTGTACCCCCCAATTGGGCGTGCTCTCCGCGATGAGGTCGTTTTCTCTCTTGCCGGGAAGGGAAGTTGCACCTGCGCGGAAGTAAATCCTCCAGACGGATAGGAAAAGGAGAAACACGTGATATTAGGTCTGTTGGATTGGGTGGCACGGATCTTGACACTGGTCTGGCGGGAGAGGAGATCACACCATCTGGAAGGAGGCGAGTCTTTCGGTATGGTTGAAGCATCGTAGGTTTGCCGGAAACGAGAGGGGTGGTGATTTATGGCCAAGAGGAGAGTAGCGGACCTATTGGTAGATGTTCTTGCGGAAGCGGGGGTTGAGCGAATTTACGGTGTTTCGGGCGACTCGCTGAATGGCATCACGGACGCGATTCGCGCAGGGAAACAGCTTCAGTGGATTCACTTGAGACATGAAGAGACGGCGGCGTTTGCGGCTGGGGCGGAAGCGCATCTTACGGGACGGTTGGCGGTTTGCGCCGGGAGCTGCGGTCCCGGGAACCTGCATTTAATCAACGGGTTGTACGACTGCCACCGAAGCCGGGTTCCAGTCCTGGCGATCGCGGCGCAAATTCCAAGCAATGAAATCGGGAGCGGATATTTTCAGGAGACCAAGCCGGAGCATCTCTTCGCGCAGTGCAGCCATTATTGCGAACTGGTTGCGCAGCCAGAACAGATGCCACGCGTCTTGGAGATCGCTGTACAAACAGCAGTCTCGCGGCGAGGTGTTTCGGTGGTTGCCATCCCCGGAGACGTTGCCCTGCGCGACGCCGTTGAACATGAGTCGCGCTTGCATTTTCCGCCACCGAAGCCGACAGTGTGCCCTTCCGACGAAGAAATTGCGACGTTGGCGAAGGTTCTCGATAAAGCGAAAAAGATAACCATCTTGGGCGGAGCCGGCTGCGCGGGGGCTCATGCAGAATTGATTGAACTCGCAGGCAAGCTGAACGCGCCGATCGTGCATGCGATGCGCGGAAAAGAGTTCATCGAGTACGATAACCCGTTTGACGTGGGTATGACCGGCCTGCTGGGATTTTCTTCCGGCTATCACGCGATGATGGACTCCGACCTATTGCTGATGATCGGGACGGATTTTCCGTACCAGCCGTTTTTCCCCAAGGATGCCACAATTGTCCAGATTGACATCCGTGGAGAACAGTTGGGGCGGCGTACCAAGGTCGACCACGGCTTTGTAGGAGATACCAAGACGACGCTGCGAGCTTTGCTTCCAAAACTGGACCAAAACGATAACGACAAACATCTGAAGGCTTCGCTCGAACACTATAAAAAGGCGCGCAAGGGACTCGATGAACTTGCGACCGATGGATCCGGCAAGAAGCCGATCCATCCTCAGTACGTTGCCCGAGTGCTCGATGAGCTTGCTGCCAAGGACGCCATTTTTTCGTGCGATGTCGGTACGCCAACGATCTGGGCAGCACGCTACCTAACCATGAACGGCAGACGGCGGTTACTCGGCTCCTTTAACCATGGGTCGATGGCGAACGCGTTGCCCCAGGCCATTGGTGCGCAGGTGAGCCATCCCGGACGTCAAGTGGTATCGCTCTCCGGAGATGGCGGCCTGGCGATGCTTATGGGTGACGTGCTGTCACTTCGGCAATTGAACGCGCCGGTGAAGATCATCGTTTTCAAGAATGATTCTCTGGCTTTCGTGGAATTGGAGATGAAAGCGGCCGGCATTCTGGATTTCGGAACTGATCTTCAGAATCCGAATTTTGCAAAAATGGCGGAAGGCGCCGGGCTGCTGGGACTGACAGCGGAGACAGCAGATCAGGTTCGACCGATGATTGAGCAAGCGTTGAAACACGACGGCCCCGCCTTAATCGAAGTGCTGGTGGACCGGCAGGAACTTTCCATGCCACCGACGATCACCGCAGAGCAGGTGAAAGGGTTCAGCTTATTCACGCTTAAGGCAGTTCTCAGCGGACGCGGTGACGAAATCATCGACCTGGCAAAGATCAATCTATTCCGGTAACACGCGGCAGAGTCGCGCCAAGAGCAAGAGAGAAAGGGAGCACGACGATGGCTACGCAGGAGCAACCGATAAAGGGATCAAGTGTGCCGGAACTCCCTCGTGGGATGGATCTGCTCAATCGGCAGGGGCTGAACAAAGGCACGGCGTTTACGGAAGAGGAGCGAAGCAAGCTGGGCTTGCATGGACTTCTGCCACCCTATATCGAGAGTATCGAGGAACAGGTGGTCCGCGCTTACGGGGCGTACAAGCGAAAGGACGATGACCTGGAGCGGCACATCTACTTACGCGCTCTCCAAGATACGAACGAGGTCCTCTTCTACAGGCTTCTTTTAGACCACATTGAAGAAATGACGCCCATGGTCTACACACCGGTGGTTGCGCTGGCGTGTCAACAATTCAGTCACATCTATCGCAGGCCCCGCGGCTTGTTCATCTCCTATCCGCTGCGCGATTCAATTCCCGCGCTCTTGCGGAGTCGGCCCAATCGAGACGTTGATGTAATCGTGGTCACGGATGGAGAGCGGATTTTAGGAATTGGCGATCAGGGCGTGGGCGGCCTGGGCATCCCGATCGGGAAACTGTCTTTGTACACGCTCATCGGTGGTATTCGTCCGGAACGGACGCTGCCCATCGTGTTGGACGTGGGAACCAACAATGCCGAACGGCTCAACGACCCGGAGTATCTCGGTTGGCGCCACGAGAGGATCAAGGGCCAGGAATATTTCGACTTTGTCGATCAGTTCGTCCAGGCAGTGAAGCAGGAACTTCCCGGAACATGTCTGCAATGGGAAGACTTCGCGACACCGCATGCTCGCCCTATTCTTCAGCGCTACCGCGATGAATTGCTGACCTTCAATGATGACATCCAGGGAACGGCGGCTGTTGCTCTGGGGGCGATTCTGGCCGCAGTCAAAGTGAGCGGAAAAAGTTTGAAAGATCAGCAGATCGTGATGCTTGGAGCAGGGTCCGCCGGCATAGGTGTTGCCGATGGGTTGCGCGAAGCAATGAAAGGGGAAGGGCTATCCCAACAGGAGGCGCGTAGCCACTTCTGGGTCGTTGACAAGGGCGGTCTGCTGCATTCGGGCCGAAAAGACCTTACCCTGGAACAGATTGTCTATGCCCAGCCGGAAGACCGTTTGTCTGGATGGCCGCGAAACTCCGACGGTCACATTGGACTTGCGGATGTGATTGGGAAGATCGAGGCAACAATTCTGATCGGTCTTTCTACCATTGGCGGTGCTTTTTCGGAACCGATTGTTCGTGAGATGGCGCGCAAGGTTCCGCGACCGATTGTCTTCCCGCTCTCGAATCCGACCTCTAAATCAGAAGCGACAGCCGACGATTTGATTCGCTGGACGGCTGGACGCGCCCTGGTGGCCACGGGCTCGCCCTTTGCGCCGATCAGCTATGGCGGGCGCACAATTCCGATCGCGCAATGCAACAACGTATACATCTTTCCGGCGATGGGGCTCGGGGTGGTCGCGTCTGGCGCTCGGCGTGTTACGGACGCGATGATGCTGGCGGCCGCCCGGGCGCTCGCCGGGAATTCACCCGCCCTCAAAGATTCTTCTGCGTCTCTGCTGCCTCCTTTGACCGACATTCGGAGGGTGGCCGCGCAAATCGCGATAGCGGTTGGCATCGAGGCGCAAAAGGATGGCCTCGCTCCAAAGCTATCCGAGAATGAACTTCGTCAGCGAGTGATGGCCGCGCAGTGGATTCCTGCGTATCCGTCTTTTGTGGCAAGAGATCAATAACCTGTATGAAGGCCGCTCCCATAGCGGAAGGTCAGGGCTCCTAACTGACCAGGAAGCAGGTTTCTCGGGTGAGCAGAGTTTACGGAATGACGATATAAAGTCAGTTCCCTCAACAGACACCGGAGATCTTAACTGAGATACGCGGGGAGATACCGATTGCCCGAAACAGGCGGCGGGACTAGGATTATTCTCCCCCGAGGCTACCCCCGCGAGATTCGAGGCCAAGGAGGCTTCCTTGAGACTCACTTACGGACCCAGCCGCGCGTGCCTGCTGGCTGGAGTCTTGTCATACGGAGCAGCCACATCCCTTGCGCAAGCACAGACAACACCCAGTCCAAGCACGCCGGGCGAAGCCATACCCGGAACGCTGGGAGTTAGCCCATTCTCAGGAAGCGTGCCGGGAAAACTCGTTCCGGGAGTTTTGCCGCTTTCGCTGCGGGGCGCGATCGACCGCGGATTGAAGCAAAATTTGGGAGCGCTGCTGTCCAATGCCGACATTCGCTCGGCGCGCGGACAGCGTTGGGAGCAATTGAGCGCGCTCTTGCCGCACGTCACCGCATCGCCCTATGCGGACCTGTCAGAAATAAACCTCAGGGAACTAGGCATTTCGTTCAGGATTCCGGGATTCAATATCCCGTCGTCGGTTCTTTTTTCTTATTACGACGCGCGCGCAAACGTGGACCAGTCCTTGTTTGACTGGAGGTCAATCAACAATGCACGCGCCGCCACGCAGGCCCTGAAATCCGCTGAACATACCTATAAGGACGCGCGTGATCTCGTCGTGCTCGCCGTGGGCTATACCTATTTGCAGGGTATCGCCGACGAAGCCCGCATCGAAACGGCGGAAGCGCAGGTCAGGACGGCGCAAGCGCTCTTCGATCAAGCAACGGACAGGGTGAACGCGGGCACTTCGCCGGCCATAGATGCTCTGCGTGCCAAGGTTGAGCTCCAGACCCGGCAGCAGCAGTTGATTCAAGCGAAGAACAACTTTGCCATACAGAAGCTGACCGTGGCCCGAGTGATCGGCTTCGCTCCGGGGCAGGAGTTCGAGTTCACGGACAAGTCGCCGTACCAGCCGTTCGAGGGCATCACCGTGGAAGAGGCTCTGAAGCGGGCTTACGCTACGCGCTCCGATTATCAGGCGGCCATGACCGACGTCCGCGCCGCGGAATTCTCGCGGAAAGCTGCGGTGGCAGGCTATTACCCGTCGCTTTCTTTTACTGCAGACCTTGGCGTTGCAGCGAAGCATCTCTCGCAGGCAGCGCGGGTATTCGACGTGCGCGGTACGCTGACGATTCCGATCTTTCAGGGAGGTAGCGTCCACGGCGATGTCTTGCGGGCGGATGCGAGGCTGGAACAGAGTCGCGAGCGCTTGGACAATCTTCGCGCACAGGTCGATGCCGACGTACGGACCGCGCTGCTGAACTTGCAGTCGTCGGCGGATCAAGTCAACGTGGCGCGCAGTAACATTGATTTGGCGGAGGAGACGCTGGCGCAGTCGCGCGACCGCTTCGGCGCGGGCGTGACGGATACCGTGGAGGTGGTGCAATCGCAAGAGGCAGTAGCTAGCGCCCACGAACAGTACATCTCAAGTCTCTACAGCTACAACTTTGCAAAGATTTCCCTGGCTCGCGCTCTGGGTATGGCAGAAGAAAGCGTCAAGGAATATTTCAAAGGAAAATGAACATGGCGGACGAGAACGCACCGGTGTCTGATGCAGCCAAAGAATCCCCGATCGAGGAGTCGCCCTCGATGGACACAGCGTATACTCCGCCGCCGCCGCCGCGGCGTTCGAAGCGTCGCAGAAACATCCTCATTCTGGTCGTCGCGTTGGTGGTGCTGGTCGGTGGCGTGTTCTTGTGGCGCTACTTAAGCAGCTATGAATCGACCGACGACGCCCAGGCGGATGTTCACCTGTATCCCGTAAGCGCTCGTATTTCCGGCTACGTGGTGAAGGTCAACGTGGACGACAACCAATGGGTGCAGAAAGGCACCGTGCTGGTGGAGATCGACCCGAAAGACTACGAGGTTGCCGTCGCACAGGCGCAAGCCAATCTGGCCAACGCCGAAGCGACGGCTCAATCGCTGAATATCACGGTGCCAATCACGTCGGTGAGCACTTCGAGCCAGCTGAAGTTCAGTGCGTCGGACATCGGAAACGCCACCGCCGGAGTGGTTGCGGCTGAAAAGCAGCTCACCGCCGCTCACGCCCAATTGGAACAGGCGGAGGCGAACGATGTGAGGGCGCAAGATGATCTCCATCGCTACAAGCTGCTGGTGGACAAGCGGGAAGTAGCCGAGCAGGTGTACGACACCGCATTGGCCGCGGCCAAATCCAGTACCGCAGCGGTAGCGGCAGCCCGCGCCAATGAGTCAGCGGCGCAACAGTTCGTGCAACAGGCGAAGAGCCGTCTGGTACAAGCGGATGCGAACTACCAATCCGCGGAGACTGGGCCACAGCAAGTCTCGTCCACCAGGGCTCGGGTTCGTGCGGCGATTGCTGACGTGGAGCAGAAGCGCGCGCTGCTCGAGCAAGCCCAGCTGAATCTCCAGTACACCAAAGTGGTTGCGCCGGTCACAGGCGAAGTGAATAAAACGGTTGTTGTCGGCCTAAATGTTCAACCGGGGCAGCAACTCCTGACCGTGGTGCCGCTGGATGAAGTTTGGGTCACAGCCAATTTCAAAGAGACGCAGCTGAAGTACATGCGGCTCGGACAGAGAGCGAAGATCCATATCGATTCGAACGGCCGCACGTTAAGGGGCCACGTAGACAGCATCGCGGGGGCAACGGGCCCGCTCTTCAGCTTGCTTCCGCCGGAGAATGCCACGGGCAACTACGTCAAAATTGTGCAAAGGATTCCGGTAAAGATAGTTCTTGAGCCAGGAGAGAACCACGATCGTCAGCTTCGGCCCGGCATGAATGTTGTGCCGGACGTATATCTTCAATGAGTTCCGCAGTCACCACGATCGATCAGGACGTTTGGCGGCCCAAATACAATCCTTGGCTGATTGCTGTTGTTGTGGCGCTGGGAGCATTCATGGAGGTGCTCGACACTAGCATCGCCAACGTAGCGCTGCCGTACATAGCCGGGAATCTGGGGTCGAGCAACGATGAAAGCACGTGGGTGCTGACTTCTTATCTGGTCTCGAATGCCATCATCTTGCCGATCAGCGGCTGGCTCGCTGGGGCGTTGGGACGGAAGCGATTTTTCATGGCGTGCTTGGGTGTGTTTACGGTGAGCTCTTTGCTGTGCGGGTTGGCGCCGAGTCTCGGGCTTCTTCTTTTCTTCCGCGTGCTGCAAGGCGCGGGCGGCGGAGGGCTGCAGCCGATGGCTCAAGCCATTCTGGCGGACACCTTCCCGCCGCACCAGCGAGGCTTGGCGTTTGCGCTGTACGGCATCACGGCCATCATGGCGCCCACAATTGGACCAACCCTGGGCGGGTGGATCACCTTCAACTATTCCTGGCGCTGGATTTTTTTCATCAATCTCCCTGTCGGCGTGATCACTTGGTTTCTTGTGCGGCGTTTTGTCGAGGATCCGCCCTATTTGGGCCGGCTCAGGTCGGCAGGGGTTAGGTTGGATTATGTTGGTATCGCGCTGCTGGCTCTGGGTATCGGCGCGCTGCAAGTGCTGCTCGACAAGGGTCAGGAAGATGATTGGTTTGGGTCGCGCTTCATCACGACCTTGGTTGTCGTGGCGACCGTATGCCTGATCTCCCTGGTTATCTGGGAGTGGTTTCAAAAGGCTCCGATCATTGACGTCCGTATGTTCAAGAGCTTTAACTTCGCCACTTCGAACTTGATGATGTTCACCCTGGGAATCTTGCTGTTCAGCAGTCTCGTCCTGATGCCGCAGTTTCTCCAGACGCTTTTGGGATACACCTCCCAACTGGCCGGACTTGCGCTTTCGGCGGGAGGACTTGTCCTCCTATTTGAGATGCCCATCATGGGCCAACTGACTACCAAGCTTCAGGCTCGCTACCTGATCGCGTTTGGCTGGCTCGCTTTGTCCATCGCTATGTACTACTCCACTCAGCGGATCGACTTGCAGATTAGCTTCAAAGCCGCTGCGTTGCTACGCATCGCCCAGGTTATTGGCTTAGGGTTCCTGTTCGTGCCGATCTCGCTTGTGGCTTATATCGGAATTGCGCCGGAGAAGAACAACGCCGTCGCGGGAATTGTAAATTTCATGCGCAATATGGGGAGCAGCGTGGGAACGTCCCTGGTCACCACGTTGATTGCGCGTCGTTCGCAACTCCATCAGGCAAGGCTCGTCGAGTACGCCAGGCCCGACAGTCCTAATTTCCAGAATACGGTGAACGGCCTTGCCGAGCGCTTTGCTCACTCGGGATTGGGCACGCATGAGGCGCTCAGCCGAGCTTACGCCCAGATTTACCGAACACTACAAAACCAGGCGGCGAGTTTGGCGTACATCGATACTTTCATGGTCCTCGCCGTTGGGGCAGCGATCATGTTTTGTCTGACTTTTGTTCTGAAGAAGAATCATCCCGGTGCCGGACCAGTGGCGTTGGAGTGAGCGAAGTGGAATGATATGTAATTAGAAGAGGGTGCCGCGAATAGTTGGCGTAGGGACCTACATGATCAAAATCGTCACAATTGAGCGCGAGTACGGAAGCGGCGGAGGCGAAATCGCTCAATTGCTTGCGACGCAGTTGGGCTGGAAGCTTTGGGACCAGTTACTGACCGAGGAGATCGCCCGGCTTGCCAATTGTCCCAAAGCCGTCGTGGAGGTTCGAGAGGAACGCAACGATCCTCTCTACTACCGTTTGTTCAAGTCCTTTTTGCGCGGGAGCTATGAAGGCAGCCTGAATGCGTACAAGCTCAACGTAGTCGACAGCGAGAGCATTTTGAAGATCACGGAGCGTGTCGTTCAGCACGTCGCGAAGACGGGAAACTGTGTCATCGTCGGAAGAGGGTCGCAGCTTTTTCTCAGGAACCGCCGCGATACATTGCGTGTGTTTCTGTACGCCCCGAGAGAAGATAAAGTGCGCCGCCTGTTGGCTCGCGGCAAGAGTGAAAAGGAAGCGCAGCAGCTCGTGGATAGCGTTGACCACGAGCGCAGCGATTTCATCGAGAAATATTTCCACGTCGAATGGCCTGACCGTGCCATCTATCACGCCATGATCAACACGGCAATCGGCGATCAGGCCGTGGTCCACATGATTCTGGGCTTCATGAAAACCGTCGAAGCAAGGGTCCCTGCCATCTCAAGGGGCAACGGTTGAGGCCTCAGCATGTCCGGCCCGTCCATATGATCGTGGACACGTTGAGGAGTAACGCCGGTCGGGGGAACCGCCGTTCTATCCAACTCTCCCTTTCGTGATCTTTCTCACCAGTTCTCGGCGCCCGTCTGGCCACGCGAGGTCAGAACGCCGCAGGCAAGACACGGAGCACATTTCTGGTGAGGCTTGGAATTGTCGCTGTGTACTACGGAATTCTGATCACATTTTTTTGGGAAATGATTCCTAACGCCTGAACGTTACAGGTCCCGGTAGTCAGGCCGGCGACTTGTCCGGCGTCGCGGCTAAATTCCCCTCTATTGCTACGACGAATGAGGAATGGGGAAATCGACAATGCCGGGAACGCGGTCAGCGAACCCCACCCAGCTGACCGGCATGATTGCCGCCAAGCTAGCGAGGCCACGAAACCGATCCTTTTTCTGTCAGGCCGTCTTCAGCCTGCAGTGTTCTCTCGCCGTCGCTGCTCGCTCTCCCTCATCATTTCGTTCAAATCCGCCGCTGGACGTATCTCGATCGGTCCAAGTCCATACTTAAAGCCTGGGAGCTGTGAGATAAGCTGAATGGCGTGATTAAGGTCTCGCGCCTCAAGGATTTGAATGCCGCCGAGTTGTTCCTTGGTTTCCGCATAGGGGCCGTCGGTCGTCGCGACTTTGCCGTTTTTCCAGTACAGGGTCAACGCGGTCTCCGGAGGCTGAAGAGCTAGTTCGGCAACAAGATGTCCGTTGGCGCGCAGATGGTCATTGTGCTCAAAGCATTCGTCGAGCACTGCGTGTCGCTCGTCCTCGGTCATCCCTTCGAATTTTCCTGGCTCAATGTATCCCAAACAAATGTATTTCATTGTTCTTCTCCTCCCGGTGGTAGCCAGCAGCACAGCCTTGCGTTCATCCTATACTCGCGCCCCGATGCCAGGGGCGCCCTGTCGGATGTAAATCAGGCGATCTTCGTCACGGTTACCAGCGGTCGCAGCAGGACGCCGCGCCGCAATATGCAGGGCGCGCCCTTTGCACAGTTCGGCTTAGCGACCTTCCGTTCCGTCTGACCACCGCTGGACGACAATCACGAACTCTGTCAGGTGCTCCCGGGTATCGCTCATAGCAAAGACGGGAGAACCCGGCAGATCCGCTCCCCAGGTAGCGGGGTCGGTCTGCGAATAGTAAAACATGAGGTGGGGAGGCCAGTGCTCGATGCTGTCGCCGCCGTATCCTTGCTTCGACATCATGTAGCACATCGCCCCGGGTTCCATCGCCGGCAGTTCTTTTTTGTCGACGGCGGCCACGATGGCCTCGTCGGTTTGAGCTTTCGTGCGTCCCGCTAGGATTAAGTCTGTCCTTTTGATATTGCGTGGAAGGAAGGAACGCGCGGCTGGCGCGTTATAACAGATCGGGGTCCGTACTTTCGGATTCCAAAAGTCAGGATCGGCTGCGGAAGTCCACGAACGTTCCACGATGCACACGAAACCGTTTTTGCCTTTGACCGCTGTTTCGAAACCATGACGTCCAAGAACCAGGACCTCTGCATCGCGTGAAATGGACTCCGGTGCTGCGCTACGGGCTAGCGCGATTTCGGCGTCGCGATCGATCAGATATTGTTCGATTGGGGCCATGTTGGGATACGGCTGTTTTGCATCTTGTGCTGCGACGGGCCGCGATGCGATCAGAGCGGCGACGAGTGCGAATCCGCTCAGTAAAGTGATGCGTATTTGATTTCGGGTCATTGCTTTCCTCCGTAGTTGTGCGATTTCGTACTTATCCGTTCACACTTCGACCGAGCCGACCTAGCTGACACAATTGCCGTCGCGCCGGTGAGGTCACGAAATTGATTTGTATTCTGTCAGGCGAACTTCAGCGCGCAGCTTTCTGGCGGCGGCGCTCGCTGGCTTTTCGTATTTCGCTTAGGTCGCCGACTGGGCGAATCTCGAAAATGGCACCATACTTGAGGGAGGGATGCTGAGACACGATCTGGTAGGCGTGATTCATGTCGCGCGCTTCGAGGATGCCGATGCCGCCAAGCTGTTCCTTGGTTTCGACGTAGGGACCGTCCGTCGTGGCGACTTTGCCGTTTTTCCAATAGACGGTCAGGGCGGTTTCGGCGAGCTGGAGGGCTTCGCAAACGGCCCAGTGGCCGTTGGCGCGAAGATGATCGTCGTAGGTAAAGGAGGCGTCGAACATCGCGTCTTTCTCGGCCTCGGTCATGGCGTCGTGTTTGCTCTTGTCGTAGTAGCCCAAACAGATGTATTTCATGGTTCTTCTCCTAGTGGTGGATAGCCAGCAGCACAGATGTCGCAGATTTTTCGGTCACTGTTTCGAGTAATGAAGCGCAACGCATCCCGATTTAAAAAACTTCGAATCAACAAGTTTTAAGTGCAATCTCTCCGGCAGGCTGACACCTTCCAACAATCGCCTGCCTTCTCCTGCAAGGGTTGGCCCAACGACAAAACGATATTCGTCAATCAGGCCAAGCTCTATGAGCTGCGAAGGAATATCTACGCCACCGACCAAAATATTTTTGCCTTGTTCTTGTTTAAATTTGAGTATTTCGTCGCGAAGGTTCGTGCCAACGATTCTCGTTTTTTTGTCTTCAGTGCTGTTTAATGACCGCGAAAAAACAATTTTGTTGGTGGAGTCGAATGCTCGAGCAAATTCGTGATCTGCTTTTGTCTCAGACGGGTTTTTGAGGACTTCAGGCCAATAGGGAACCATCAATTGATAGGTTTTACGCCCAAAGACCTGCAGGTCAGCCTCTCGCGTGAGGTGGGTAAAATATTCAAGTTTTTCTTCATCGACAAATTGTTTGGTGTGGTCGACGCAGCCATCCAAGGTAGTGTTGATTGCGAAGATTAGCTTTCTCATTTGAGTCCTCCCTTTTTCCCATGCTCTCTGACGTCGGCTTACGCCTATGCGCCCATGGTACCGGTGCGCATAGTCCGTTCGGCTTGTAAGTGCTGAGGATGACGCCCGAGGCCAGAGCTTTCGTGCTGACGAGCTCGAATGAGCGTGGCGGGGTTCCGTCCGCAAAGATGCGCTTCCCCGTGCCCAACAAGACCGGATAGACGACCAGCAGGACTTCATCCGCAAGCCCATGTTCGAGCAGCGTCGATGTCAGCGTGGAGCTACCCGCAAGGATAACGTCCGGGCCGTCCTGCGCCTTGATGCGGCGAATGCCTTCGACGATGTCCGGTCCAAGGCTCTCGGCCGGTCCCCATGCAAAACCTTCCGGACGGTGGGTAGCGATATATTTTGTTGCCGCATTGAGGCGGTCCGCCATCGGACTGCTCGGCGCTTTTGGCCAGAAGCCCGACCACATATCGTAGGTGCGACGGCCAAGCAGCAGACCGAAGCTCTCGCCATACGCGGCGAGGATTAGATCTCTGCCAGCGGGGTCCGATAGGGCGCGGTCCAGTCGCTGTAGGGGAAATCGTTTTCATCGGCGGAGTGCTGAATCACGCCGTCCAGCGAGATATGTTCCATGATCCTGATCTTTCTCATGCGGTCTCCTTGAATATGGGTTTTTGCTCGCCTGCGGCCGGCGCGGTAAACACTATTTCGATGGGACGTTCGGTCGGAAAAACGGGCGCACCTCGACCGGCGCGCGACAGGCGACGGCGGCCTTACGCCCCCACGCCAGCGCCTCGTTCAGGTCAGCGGCTTCCAGCACCCAAAAACCGCCTATGTGCTCCTTGGTCTCCAGGTACGGCCCGTCGGTGATGAGCACCTTGCCATCGGGCTGCGCCCGCAGCGACTTCGCGCTACTTGCCGGGCGAAGGCCACCAACGAAGATCCTGACACCCTTAGCCACCATCTCCTCGTTGAGCACGTCGATATCGCGCTCCATCGCTTCGCCCTCGCGAGACGGGTCATAGTTGTCGGGGTGGTGAATAGCAACCAAATATTGCGTCATGACTTCTCCTTTAACGGTCTTCGGGCCAGCAGCACAGCCTTGCGCGCTGGATCGTTCATCTTATAGTCGTCGCGCTCGGGCAAAATCGACATCCTAGACGGACTTTTTTTTCAATTCCTCGAGTTTTATTTCAATTCCGCAAGCCGCCTGGCGAGAAAACGGCGCTCCGGTTCCTGCTGCGCCAGGGCGAGCGCCTTCTCATACGAAGCACGGGCCTCCGGAATCCGCCCTAATCTGCGACACATATCCGCGCGGGCAGAGTGCGCGAGGGGATAGTGGGAGAGGTGCTCGCGCGCCAGCAAGTCGTCGATCAGACAAAGACCCTGCTCCGGACCTTCGCACATGGCAATGGCCACTGCGCGGTTCAGTTCGATAACCGGGGATGGCTGAATCTGAAGCAACCGGTCGTAGAGCAGAGTAATCTCGCGCCAGTCGGTGGATGCCACCGAGGAACTCTCGGCGTGAACGGCCGCAATGGCCGCCTGCAGAGTGTAGGCGCCGAAGCGGCGCGATTGAAGAGCACTTTCGGTGAGCGCGATGCCTTCGGCGATCTGCTCCCGGTTCCACAACGACCGATCCTGCTGCTCCAGCAGGATCAAGTCTCCGTCGGGAGTGGTTCTGGCGGCGCGGCGCGACTCGTGTAGCAACATGAGCCCCAGCAGGCCCATCACCTCGGGTTCCTGAATCAGATCAAGCTGGAGCAGGTCGAGCAGGAGTCTGCCTAGACGGATCGCCTCGCGGCTGAGTTCGGCGCCTGTTATTTCGGCCGAATATCCCTCGTTAAAAATCAAATAGACGACCTGGAGGACAGTTCCCAACCGCGCCGATAATTCCTGCGAGCCCGGCACCTGGTAGGGAATTGCCTTATCGCGGATGACCGCCTTCGCGCGCACGATGCGTTGGGCGAGCGTTGCCGGCGTAACGAGAAATGCCCGGGCAATCTCCTCCGTGGTCAGGCCGCAGATTTCGCGCAGGGTGAGCGCAACCTGTCCTTCCGGAGGCAGAGCGGGATGGCAGCAGGTGAAGATCAGACGGAGGCGATCATCTTCGATCTCCTCGTCATCCATCTCCTCGTCACCGAAGGAAGCTTCGTTGATGTGCGCTTCGGTGTAGAGCGCAAAATCTCTCTGTGCTCCGTCGAAGCGCGCGCGCCGGCGCATCCCATCGATGGCCTTGAAGCGTGCCGTTGAAATCAGCCAGGGGCGCGGCCTGTCCGGAATACCAGTCTGAGGCCAGGACTCCAGAGCGGCGGCGAATGCCTCATGCATGGCCTCTTCGGCGAGATCCAGATCTCCGAGGAGGCGCACGAGCGTCGCCAGAACCCGGCCCGATTCCGATCGGTAAATCGTCTCAATGGTCCTGCTGAGTTGTTCGGGCACAGGCGGCGGCATCTACGCCAAACTAGCAAACGGAGTGGCTCGACACAACTGCGCTCGAGCTTCCCCTACCACAATTCAGTGGCCCGCAACTGCGCTGATCGAGGGTTTGCAAAGGGACAACAGCATAGGTCCTCGTAAACGCCCCCGTGGGAAGACACCACGATGTCCAATAAGATTTCCCCGTGCTTGGGTATCAGTTAGCTGGAACCCACTCGTGAAGTCTCAACAAGGCAACTGCCGCCGCAAGGCAATTCCCTCCACGGATTTTCGCCTACGACCATTACGTCGGTGAGGCACTGACTCCCTCTAAGCGTGAAGAGCAAGGCGCTGAGCTGTCGCTCGTACTTTCTTCGGATGCGAACGCTGTTGCCTTCTCTGATGGACAGGGAACCGGCACCATCTAAATCCAAGCAGCACACGCGGGAGGAGTCAGAAAATGGTCGCAAAAAGGGCGCGAAACGTGCCCTTTTTGTGTCTCAAATGGTCTTAGTGAATTTCGCCTAACCGCTTTGGAATGAATGGCGGGGACGACGAGACTCGAACTCGCGACCTCTGCCGTGACAGGGCAGCGTTGTGATGTAACTGATTGATATCAAACGGTGTCGGCGGACATCTTTTGATACCACAAGGTACTGGATGTCACTTCATATCGTCCCCTTATTGTACCTAGATTTGGCAGAGTTACTCTTCAGTTTCAAGATGATCTAACGAAGAGGTGCCCCGAGAGCAGCGCAGACACTTTTCAGGAATACAGCTTCGCGTAGATTCCAAGCCTTCTCATTCGGTATATGAACGTAGTTCGGCTGATACCCAATCGGATTGCAGCGCCATCCGTACCGCCTACGCGGCCCTTGCATGCGGTAAGCGCCTGTATGATTTCCTCGCGCTGCTTCCTTTCGTACTCCTCAGCGCCGGCGTTGATATCAGGTCCT
>WNFR01000194.1_pt1 | contig 72735 bp, 73 predicted proteins | sample 5400221 | NCBI WGS metagenome assembly WNFR01 (sample SAMN13153357, study PRJNA577476) | soil metagenome | isolation source: 40 cm soil under Madrone tree | place: USA:California | collected 2016-06-14
AAATAGGTGGTAAGCTCCGGCAACTTTTGGCACTCACGTCAAGCGGATGCCTGGAAACGTCGTAACTATCCCGCTACGCTGGCCATAAATGTATGGAGCCGAGGGCGAGAGTTGAACTCGCGACCTGCCGATTACGAAATGAGCCGTTTTCTGCCATCCCCTTTATTTTCTTTCCCGTCGATTCCCTGTTGGTCCCTACCTTTCGCTCCCTTTCGCTGGTCGAGTATGCAACGCAATATGCACCATTTTTCCGGGCTGCCCCCTAGCGTTTTATGAGCGTAGCTACTTATTTTAGGGGTACTATTGCAGCCTTCGGAGATAAGGGAAGAGCAGATATGCCGACTGAGTTCTTAACGAGCGAACCGACAAAGATTGAGATTGCTGCTTCTGATGCCTGTACGCGGTCGGGTGCGTTCGCTCTGCTACTCACCGCGACCCTCTTCTTACTGATTCCTTTTTGGGCGCAACGTCGGGACGACTTGGCTCTTACTGGGTACTTAACCTACCGATTCCAGCTTGTCAGTAATCTGGAACTGCTCGATGAGAACCCGATCTGGATGACCTATAAGTCCAGTCATAATGCTGCAGAATCGATGTCAGTTTCGGAGTTGCTACGGGAAAAAGTAGATGTCCAGACCGGTGTGGTTCAAGCAACACAGCTCCCGCGAGGTGCGCTCAAAAAAAAGGCCGAAGGATACAAAGGCCTCCCCTCTCCGCCAACTGGCTTGCGCGTTTCCATTCAGAGCGATAATCCACGGCTAGATGTAATCATAAGTCCGATTGCGGCGGAACTTAGCACGCTAAACGATTCAGCCCTACTAACTCGCAGTCGGCAGGTGTCAAATTATTTTACCTTTTCAATAGGTCGCTGGGCGCATAAGCGGGCGCATCTGATGTACGAAAACGCCCTCGCGCTTCGGTGCAAAACAGCTGAAATAGAGATAGCGGCAAAACCGCCAACACCGGACAATTTCGTACCTCCTGTCAATAGAGACGCATTGTTAGATTGTCTTAGCCTTCAGAACGTCCGTGAATTGGCCAATTTCGAGCTGCCGACTTTTGCGCCTCCCATGCAGCTCCAAGCGAACCGCGTCCAAAGAGACATCGAGATTAGCCCCAATATATTGCCGCGAGACCTTTTTCTAGCAACCGTTGTCGGACAACTTCTATTGTTCTTTGTAATTATGCATTTCGGTGCATTTGGCCGCGAAGCGGTAGCGTCAGAAACATTTCCAACACAAGGGACACTGTTCGGTGCCTTCTCTCGATCGCGCTGGTCTTTGCTCATATTGTTCCTCGCTATTTGGAGTCCGGTCTTTGCCTCTCTCGGAGTGACGATCGCCGCGACACCGCACCGATGGCCACTCTTACTCTGCAATTTATTGATCGGCTGCGCTGTTCTTTTCGCGTACTCAGCGTTTCACCACAAGGCGTATTTTGGAGCGTTGCATCCACGTTCCATCTTCGGAGCCGCACTTACACTACTCGATAAAACCGATGGTCCATCAATCGCGTCCAGTCGCCCGTAGGCGCACGAATCTCCTACTTTCAACTTTTCTGACGTGACAACGCTGGCCTCGAAGAATAAGGAGCAGTAGCAGGCCCGGTCAGTCTGCGCTAGCCGTGCTCTTTCGGGCCTTTTCGAACGCAATTTACAACGAAAAAGGCAACGCGGCCAGCGACACCTCGCCGATGTTCCCCCCGGACTGCCGCGAATGCGCATTCCTTGGTAAGGGATAGTAGAAGGGCACAAAGCCAGAACTCGCCAAACGCACGAATCCCCTGGCCGGGATTCGGCATCCTAAGAAGCAGGGATACAGCCAATCCGCCCCAGGACGTGGCCTCAAGGCACACCCCGAATCGTCCTCTCTAGCACGCACATTTAGAACGGACCTCTAAGCAGCACCCCGATTTTTGGGGGTGCCGAAGGCCCGTCTTGACTAGGAATCGAAAACCCGATGAACGGAACAAACGAAGAACCTGCCTCAACACCACCCCCTGATAACCTTGAGAGCCTCACGCCAGAGCAACTCGCCGAACTAGCAAGCAATCCCGAAATGCTCGGCAGTGTGCGGGCAGAAGTTTGTCGGCGGCTCAAAGACGATCCCCACAAGGCGAACTTCCTCACGTTTAGGTGGTTTCTGCCTGCCGATGAAGCGGACCAAGCCGATTCTTTTGACGGATTGATGGGCTGCTGCTGGGAGGCAACGAAGAGGCGCATCTTTCCGTTTGGTCTCTTTCCACGTGATGGTCTGCGGGGACCGAACAGGGCTTTGGATGGCTCGATTGTTAGGGAGACGCGGGAAGACATCAAAAATGCGCTTGTTGATTGCCTATACGGTCTCAGGACGCTCACTCCCCCGGAAATCGTGCTAACGGTACTCAACGGCGGATTCCACACCGATGCGGACGTTGGAAATGCTGTGCGCCGCAAACTCCGAGAGGAGTCGAAACATCTCGTTGCCTTTGGCGACGACACAGGCTCCGTGGACGATGAAGGCGGCTACGCTACGCTTTTTGAGGTCTTGCCGGATGACCCCGGCCCTCGAACCAATCCCTATAACGAAGCGGTGGAGATCATCCTCCGTGATAAGTCACAGATCGTAGACGAGTTGGGTGAGGAAGGTTGGGAAGTGCTTGAGCAAATCGTGGAGCTTGAGGACAACGGCTTATTCCCCCAAACCAAGCGCGACCGGCAACGAGTCCTAACTGAGATTTTCGAGATCGCCTACAGCGTCAACAGCCGGCAGGCCCGCACCCACAAAAGCCGGTTCCTGGCGGTAGTCGAGGTCGGTGCAAACGAGGGGAAACGCCTATTCGAGTGGATAGAGGAATTGCTGGACTTGCTAGGCTGTTGGGATGGCGAAAAATCTTGAGCAAAACGGCTGCCGCGAAATCGCTCTTGCTGGTAATGGATGGTGGAAAGCCAGCGGAAACTCGCCAAAAGGAGAAGCATGAGTGAACCTGTAATTCGCATTTATCTCACGCCGAAGGGTGTCCAGAAAGTTGACGCTCCGGTTTCGACAGACGAGGACCGCGCACTCGCCTTCGAATTCCTGGCGGATAAGGCTTCGGCGGCAATCAAGCAGCTTGACGCCAGCATGAGGGCCCGAGCCGTTCATTCATAGGCAATCCCGCGTGGCCCAAATCCGTGGGTTTTTAGGCCGTTTCTTTCGAATTAGGTGCAGGAGGGAAATTTGCACTAGGTTTTACGTATAGCTGCATCAAAGTTTTTAGGGAAAACCGTTACAAAGTGCCCATTTGCTGCATATGTGTTCTAGGCAGAGTTACAAATGGCCCATTTGAGGGGAATTAGGGGTGCGCACCGTAAGTTTCACCCCACTTTTTACGTATAAGTTGCAGGAAAATTTTACAGCCATCTTCTGGGCCGACGCTTTCACCCCACTTGAAGCATATGTGTTCTACCAAGGCGGCGGTACTTTCACTCCACTTCCAGGCTATGTGTTCTGCACAGGCTCATACTTTTACCCCGTTTCGGTGGAATTAGGTGCAGAAGGTCACAGAGGGCATACAGCCTTTACTCCCCCTTCAGTCTCTTTGAGGTCAAAAGCAATGCCACAACAAGAGTTCAGTACCTCGGAGGTAGTCCGCATTCTGGGCTGCCATGAAGACACGCTTTACAGGTGGCTACGAGAGGGCCGCCTACCAGACCCGCCGCGCATCAGCGTAGGAAAAATTTCCGTTCGCATCTGGCGGGTGGCGGACGTGGAGCGCGCAAAGACGCTACGCGAACAGGGCTTGAGGTTGCGGCCCAGAAAACCGTGTTAGGTTGTCCGCCAGACGCGACCAAACAAAACAGGGACGCAAGGCGTCCAGACGGAAAACACCAAAATGTCAGACAGCGATTACAACTTCGAGGAGTACGACGGCTACATAACTCGCGGCGAAGCAAAAACAGTAGCGCGGCAAGAAGTGGCGAAAACTCTTGCGGACATCTCTCAATTCTCATCGCAAGCAGCAGCGGGCGTCCAGCACGCAATAGAAGAAGTCGCCACCCAACTACCGGACTTTAAGGAGCGCATGCCTCAGATGCGGCAGGTAGTTGCGGAGGAGCCGGTACTTGCCAACGCGATCTCACAGGCAGAGGCCAATCCTTCTCTGCAAACTTACCTTCCCGGTTTGTATAAACTCACCTACCGGCTCAGTCAGAGTCCAAGTCAGCCGGACTCCACGCCAACACAGCATGAGCACCCAGAATCGGCCAGACCGAGAGGCTTTACTGAGGAGACCATTTTCCAAGGCACCGAGGCCAGCAAGCGAGTAAGCCTCTCGCCAAAGAATCGCAAGAACCTAATCGCTGATCTGGAAGCGAAGGGCGTTCTTGACCTGGAGTTTTGAAACTAAGGAGCGTTCACAAACAACGTGAAAAACACAATGGAAAGGAACAGCGCAAGTGACTCAACCAGACCACCTCGAATCCGATCTCTACCAAGCCGCCTATCTGATTGCACGCGGCATTCCCCTCAATGAGCTACAGCCGATAGGCTCTCGAATAATTTTTGTGTTTGACAACACCGATGGGCAAGCCGCCGCTGCGGTCAAGGAGTACGCACAAGGCGCAAGCCTGCCAGCCCGTGAGTTTGCCCATGCCATTGTCGAAACCAAGACCCGCCTGTATCAGGCGAAATTCTCGAAAGGAACTCAAATCGAACGCTATGACAACTCCCGCCACAGCTACCGCTGAACCTACCGCTGTTGAATCCCCCGCCGGAGCGCCTATTGAAATTGACCCTCCCGAACCCGGACAGGTGAGCGCGGAACCTTCCCGCCGCACAGGAATCGCGGACCTGATCTGGCGAGCAAAGGTCTCGCCGCCAAAGCCCGTTATTGCGGGCTTGCTACATGAAAAGGAAATCGCCGGATTGCATGGAGCACCGGAAGTATTCAAAACCATTTTTACCCTGCAACTGGCCGAATCGCTTGCAACGGGCAAGCCGTTTCTAGGTGTCTGGAAGGTGCCGAAACCCCGCAGAGTCTATTTCCTTGAAACGGAGATGAGCGAGGCGGCTCTCGGCAACCGTCTCGGTAAGGTGTATGCGGACGAGACTCCGCCAGAGGGCATCTACTTTGCTGACGAAGCGCAGCTACGGCAGTTCCGCCGCGCAGCAAATTTACAAGAGAAATTCGATCTGTTGCGCGAATGGCTTAGGGAAGTAAAGCCGGGTGTGCTCATCCTCGACACCGCGAATCCGTTCTTTCGTGGCAAGGAATCCCCGAACGATGAAACTACGGCGGGAGCGTTCTTCGATTTGCTGGCGGATTTGCCCACCCGCGTAAAGCTATTTGTGCGCCACAATCACAAGCCGCGCATTGACGATTCGAGCGGGGATGCAGCAACAAAGATTCGCGGCTCCGGTCAGTTCGGGGAGGTTCCCGATTTGCTCTTGGAATTGCGGAGAGCGGACAAGCGCACCAATGAAGCCATTCTCAGCGTCAGCAAATATCGCCACGGTAGCAAACCGGATGACCTGACTCTTTGGCTCGACACAAGTACTCTCCGGCTAGTCTCTGTTCCCCCGGTAATGCACTTGTTGCAAGACGGCCCGCTTACCCGTGCCCAATTGCTCGCGGGCTTTATGCGGTTCGGAGTGAAGCAACGGACGGCGGACCAGCTAATCAGGAATGAGCTAGTCAAGGATGAGCATGAGCTGATCTGTCTGACCGAGAAGATGCGCGGGCATGAGCGGGTTTACGAGATTGATTGGGATGCGGCTAAGAGCGCGGATTGGTACTCTCGAATCGAAACAGCATCCTGCGGGGGGTTGCGGTAGGAGATATGCAAGGAATCGAACAGCGGGGGGCATGGGATGGAGATATGCAAGGTTGCATAAGTTCCTCCGTATCCCTAAGAGAATCCCTTTCTCTGCCAGAAAGCTGTGCCAAAAAATCAGATGTAGGACTAAGGATTAGGGCTAGCGGGTAACTCACGGAAAGTCCCCTCCTCACTGCATTCACTAAAGACGCCTCTCCGCATCAACTAAAGATGAATGGTCAGGACGACGTTCGTCACCAGATCGTGGATGAACTCCTCAGCCTGCAACACGGTGATGACCGTCGTGGATGGGTGTGCGGCGGAGTTGCGCCTGCCGATCTGGCGGTCGAGGGCGTTGAATTGCTCCTTGGTGATGATGTTCGCGGAGCGGCAAATCTCGACAACCTCCGACTCTTTCAGGTCCGACGCAAAGTCGTTATACGTCGCTATCGTGGGAGCCTTCGCCTTCTTGTGGATGCCTGCATATCGCTTGGGATACTCCGCATTGAAGTCCGCCAATTTATGCTTCAGCACGTAATGGCACAGGTGAAAGAACGTCAAGTTCCACGTCATCACGATGGCTGCCCGAAACGCTTTGTTTTGGAAGCAGGTCAGAGCTTCACTCAAAAAATCACGCTCAGCCTGATCTGGAATCTTGCCCGGCAAATCGGCTAGTAGTTTCTCCACTTTTACAGTCGTTCCTCGTTGCCCGTACTTAGCGTCGAACTGCTCGCGCACGCCCTTGACGAGGCGAAATCCGGCGGTATCGCGGATTGCATCTTTTGGATTTTTCTTTTCCATCGCCGTAAGAAACGGCTGAATTGCGGTCGGCCTCTCCTCATGGAGGGCGTCGTAGCAGCGCCCGATCTCCGTTCCCGTGACGCGCTCTTTATTTTCGTGGGTGTGCAGGAACCACGCAAAAAATTTGATTTTTTCTGCGTGGTTCCAGTTCGAGTATTCGGGGATACGGCTTACTAACTCTTCCAAATCGGTCATGCTCAAGGCTCACCTACTCGGTGAAGCCTTCGAGCACTTTGTTAAGCCCAAGCATGTTGATTTTGTAGCCGCCCTTTGCCTCACCCTTGCCGAACCACTTCTTGCTCGCCTTGAGGTTGCGGAGTGTCTGAGCCACATCGGACGGCGGCACCCAATCGAGGAACCGATAAGCTGTATAAATGCGGCCTGCGTTGACCTCATCAAGATCATGATTCTCTTTGTACCAGACAGCGATCGTTGCGAACCTTTCATACGCATCGGACGGATTCTTCTGAGCGACAAAGTCCTTGAGTGGCACTTTCCCGGTGCTCAAATCAATATCGTCCAGAATCTCAAGCGTAGGAGGCGGAGTCGCTGGACGCTTCGCGCGAGCCGGAGCCGCGTTCCCGTTGGTCTCTTCGCCGTGCTCTTCTTCTGTATCCGTTTCCGGTTCGGGGAATAGTTCGCCTTCTGCCGGAGCAGGAGTTTCGGTAGTGGCAGCCGCCGTCCGCTTGGGCGTGCCCGCAGGAAGGGCTGGACGCTGCGACATCACGGTTGTGGTGACCGGGCTTTTCGAGAGTGCCGTGGTCAGGGCCTTTATGCCCTCGGCCAGCGTGTCATTCCCACCGTCGATTTCAAATTCGATTACGCGGAACTTGATGTGGCCTTCACCAGTTCCGTTAGGTTCATCGCTCTTGCGACGCATACACCACCCCTTACTCCACCGTCGGAGTCAACTGGACTCTAAAAAATGGGATGGTTACATTCTACCACAACTGCACGCACTACTGCCCGGTAAGCCAAGTGGCTATTAGCTAATTGGGGGAGCGGCGCTAAGGCCGAAGACGGCGCACGTTTTGCCGCCCAATAAGCCTTCATCGCCAAGCTTTGTTTGGGTTTCTACTAGCCCCAACGAGACTCTACAACAATAGACAGGGAATTAGACCGAATGAACAAATCAGACGCCAAAGCCGCGCTGCGAGTACAGGGAATCCGCAATCCAAGCAGACAGCTAGTAGAGGACTACATGCGCCTCGAACACGCCCAGGAGTGGGCGCTAGAAGTCCCAGAACGCAGCCAAACAGCGCCGATAGAGGCCGTACAAGGCTACCCAGTTCCAGACAGCACCCAATCCAACTGGCCGCCGCCCAACTCCGCTCCAGAACGGCGCAAGTCCAGCAAGTCGAATCTGGTGCCACTGTTGCGACAGCGCGGCGACTTGGTGCGCCCGCGAGGTCCGCGGAAACGGGGCCGACCACGGGTGGAAGCCGCTTTCTTCCCGCGCCTCGCCTTGCTAATGAGCGAGGGACTATCATTGGGAACAGCTCTAGCCGCAGTGGGTGTTCACGGCCTCAGCAGAGCGCAACTGCGCTCTCTATATCGCAGTACCCAACTCCGAGAGATGCGCGAAGAGGCGCGCCAGAAGCACGACCGAGAGTGGGGAGTCCAGCACAGGAAACCGGCTCGCCGTGCGTGCAAAGGCGGAGACCGCTTAGGCATGGACTGCTGGAAGTTCCGCCGCACGCTCTGAAACTCACTGGATTAACCCGGCTGAAATACAATGAAATTACACCCGAATGCCAAAAACTCCTCAGCCCTATGCTTCTCTATAAATTCGCTGTGATTCTCTATAATTCTCTGATATTTTGAAGCGCACCGGCAAAATTCGGCCCTGTTGATAACACGGGAGTTAGCTACTCCAAGGTAAATTCGAGTGGAGAGAGAGAAGTCTTCAGTTGCAGTAGGCCAGATATTCGCGCCTTTGCTGGCAGTATGATGCGAGTTAAGAAAGAGCGTGGCTTTCTCAAACTCCCCGAAACAGTTCAGAAAGTGAGACCCTGAAAGTCCGCGCAACCTTTTCGATGTTTACGAGCGACAGGTTGCGCTCTCCCCGTTCGATGCCGCCAACGTAAGTCCGATCTAAGCCGCACATATCTGCGAACTCCTCTTGAGACACGCCTAGCTTTTGCCTTCGCTGGCGGACGGCTCTGCCAAACCGGACTCGGACATCTAGCGGACTCACGGTGGGTCATATTTGGAAACCTCGACGTTGATATGTCCACGGACTATGAGTATCATGGCGCTCAAAAGCGAGTCTCTGTCCCGGCACAGTCCTGCCGTGCTGAGCCGAGTTCGTCCGCTGCCCCATGACCGATTCACAAGCTGCCGAGGAAGCCTTCGTCCGTCACCGAGAGAATTGTGTCGTGTGCCGAACCAGTGGTATGCATTTGGGGAATTTGGGGAAAAGATGCCCAGTCGGTGGCCAGTTGATGGAAACGTGGTTCAAGGCAGAGGCGGATGAAGAGGACGCGCCCAGAGAAACGCCGAAACACTGGCTTCAGTCCCTTGTGTCGCGCGATGCGATGACTCGGAGGCAGGGGGCTTGCATCGTGTTCGGGTTCTTGCTGATAGTCCTTTCCTTGCTTTTTCCACCTTCGCATCCGTATCGCTCGGTCTTGGTCTCTTATAGGTTTCTGTTCACCGGGCAGGGAACAATTGACTTCGCTCGCTTGTTTGTCGAGTGGGTTCTCATAGCATTGGTGACATCGGTGTTGTTTTTTTCACAACAAAGCAAGTCATCTGCACCAGCAGGCGAGGGTGAGAATGCGAGGGGAGACCGCAGCGGCAAACTGTTGCAGCGAAAAATCGTAATTCCAATTGTTGTTGCACTCGCTGTCACTTTCAGCGGGCTTGCCTACTACGGCTCCAAAAGGATTGGACGAAACCTTCCGCAACCTGAGGTTGCCAAACTCGATGGCGGCGCTCAGATCACCAACTACGGACAATTCGTCTGGAACGCCTACAACGGTTCCAGTTTCGTATTGGGTGAGGTGAGGGTCTCCATTTCTGTATACAACGAGAAAGGAAACGCCGTTATTTCAAATCGTGTCTACAGAGTTCCCGCGTTTGACTTTTATCCGCAACAGACCAAGCAGTTGAGCACCGACGTGGGATTTACATTGGGAGAAGGTCAAAGGTTGGAGTGGTTGATCGTTGGGGCCAGGGGAAGGCCAGAGTAGCAGCGCGTTACAGCCAGAAACGCGCCACAACCCTGTGGCTGGTGAAAGTCTCCCGCCAATAAAAACCCGCGCTCTGTACCAGAAAATCTGAAATTCGGTAGGTCTGTCGGTCGTGAATCATAGGTATTTCACTGCGCTGGGCGTGGACGAATCCAATTACCTCACGCACGCGAGGGAGATTGCAAAGGTGATGGAGCGAAGTGTTGTGAACTGCGATTGTGAACCGCCGTTAGCGGAACGGCTAGTCAAGTTTTACCGCTTTCAATCCAACACGTTAGAGAGGGAGTTGCATAGTCGTTGCATGCTATGAGCGAAAACGCGATTAAATCTGAGGATATCTTGACACCGACCGATCTGGCGAAACGCCTACAAGTCAAGGTGTCTTGGGTTTATAGGCACACGGAAAAGGGCTGCCATAATCCCCTTCCCGTCCTGCGATGTGATGGGTACTTGCGCTTTTGCTGGCCGGATGTTTGCGAATGGCTGCGCGGCGGGTAGCAACTTCGGTCTTGACGGGCGCTATTTTCCGTAGGACAGTAATTCGCCATGACCGCGAAACGAGGCAGGCCACGCAAACCCGCAACGGAAGTGCTATCGAAGATTCTACGACATCGTTTGACCAAAGCCGAGTACCGCAAGCTGTGCGCGGATGCGAAGAGAGCCGGGCTGTCCGTTTCCCAGTACGCGAGAAAGAAGCTACTGCGATAGAAGGCAATTGCAGGGGAGGGCTGAGAGCATGAGAGAACAGAGCGGCTACGTATTCCACAAGGGTACGAGTTGGTTTGTGCGGTATTACGATACGGACGCGACAGGCAAGCGAATCCAGAAATGCGAGAAATTGAAAGTAGCCTACGGCGGGGATTATCGCACACGGCGCAGCGTCCAAACGTTCATTGACGAAATTCTAGCGCCGCTCAATTCCGGCCTGCTCAATCCCCAAGCAACCATGACCGTAGTGGAATTTGTGGACACGATTTACCTACCCGAATACGTCGAAAAGAAACTACGTCCGGCAACACGCAAGCAGTACAAGGACGTGTGGCGCAACCATCTGACAAACCGCATGGGCAAGCTAACGCTGCGGAGTTTCCGCACGGTCCACGGCGAGCAGATGCTTGCGGACATAGCGGCGAAGGCCAGCTTGGGCCGTAGTTCGCTGCGCCACTGTAAGGCTTTTCTCTCGGGGTGTTTCAAGCAGGCCAAGCGGCTTGGAATCCTCGACGGCCTAAACCCCATTCAGGATACGAGTATTCCGAACGTGCCAGAGCCGGAAGCGGACACCTACGCCTATTCTCTCGCGGAGATTAAATCCACGCTGGCAGTTCTCCCTGAGCCTGCGCGGACAATCGTGCTGACGGCTGCATTCACTGGGCTTCGCAAGTCTGAATTGCGCGGCCTAATCTGGGCGAGTTACAACGGCGAGCAATTGAGCGTAGACCGTAGCGTGTGGAACAGCACGGTAAGCGAACCCAAAACGAAGCGCAGCCGCTCTCCTATTCCCGTCGTGCGTCCTTTGGCAGAGGCTTTAGAGGCTCATCGGCTCCGCGCTGGCAAGTTGGCGCAACCTAATCTGCCGATCTTCCAAGCTGGAAACGGCCAGCCGCTAAACCTAGACAATATCGTGCGGCGCGTCATTTTGCCTGCGCTCTCGCCTTGTGCGATCTGCCGTGAGCAGGAATCAGAACACAACCCAACGACCGGACACGCATTCGAGCGCGACAAGAATCTTCCGCTCTGGCACGGCTGGCACGCTTTCAGACGCGGACTCGCAACCAATCTGCATACGCTAGGAGTCGCAGACAAAGACATACAGGCGATCTTGCGCCATTCCACAATCGGCCTAACGCAGAACGTCTACATCAAATCCGTGAATGAGTCGCAAGTTTCCGCGCTCGATTCCCTCTCAGAAAAATTCGAAATATGCAACGCCAATGCAACGAATCAGACGCGGGTAATTCAGTGACGGCTGCAACCCATTGACGCTACAAGGGAATGTTGGAGCCGAGGGCGAGAGTTGAACTCGCGACCTGCCGATTACGAATCGGCTGCTCTACCACTGAGCTACCTCGGCTTGGTGGACCAAAGCTACCTTAGCATCCGCGGAAAATTGCTGTCAATTTTACAGGAAGCGGTGCTTCTGCGCGCGCTGCTGCTGAAGCGTTGTTAATGCGAGTGTTAATGCGAGAACGGGTACATAGCCCAACCGATCCCGATGCCGAACAGCAGAAATAGCAGCAGCGACCATGCAATGTACTTCACGCGGTCGAGCGGGCGGCGCCGGCTCAGGAAACCAAACGCAATGGAGATCAGGAGCGCAAACAGCAGCATCGCTTGCAAGTGGCTAAGGTGAAACTTCATCGGGCTCAAGCTTTCCGGCCCCGTGCGGCTTCATAGGCGTGCAGTGCGGCCAGCAGATTGAGCACGCCGGCAGTCGCCAGAAACCGCGTGCCATAGTCGCCGTACGCGTGTGAAACGTCCGGTCCGCCGACCTCGATATATTTCGCCAGCCAGTAGAAGCTGCCTGTGCCCAGGTCGGCGACGTACCCTAGCGCCGCGAACGCGTCTCCGCCGTCTGAATTGAACAGGTTGCCACGCATCCCCGCGCCGACAAAAACCAGCACGCCCACAACGGCGAAAAAAGTTATCGCGCGTCCCCACATTTTCTGTAGCGCATGCCCGAGCCCCGGCACCAACCAGCCCGCGACGCCGAAGGCGATGGCGCGAGCTTCACGCATCGTGTCCGGCGGCAAAGCTGCAGTAATTTGCGTTTCGTCGTTCATTGTCTCCTTGTACTGCTGGTCGCGAGCTCGAAGCCTTACGCGAAAAGCGGCAAGATCTCCTGCTGCACCGCGCCAGTGACGCGCGCTTCGCGCTCGCCGATGTAAACGTTCACTTCGCTGCGAATGCCAAACTCCCGTAAATAGATTCCAGGCTCGATGGACGTGCACGTGCGCGGAATCAGGTGGCGGCTATCGTGCGTCTCGAGCCCATCCATGTTTACGCCGTTGCCGTGCACGCTCTCGCCGATGCTGTGGCCGGTGCGATGAAAGAAATACTCGCCGTAGCCGGCGCCATTGATCACGCTGCGCGCCGCGTTATCCACCTGCCAGCCCTGCAGCGGCTTCCCTTTTGCAATCGAGGACCGAATCAGCTCGACCGCCTTGTCCCGCGCCTCGCGCACCACGGCGAAAACCTTCGCGTATTTTTCCGGCACCGTCGCGCCCAAAAAACCGGTCCAGGTAACATCGTAATAGACGCTGCCCGGCGTTTTCTTCTTGGCCCACACGTCCAGCAACAACAGCTCCCCTTCCCGGATGGACGCCGATTTTCCCTCGACCGGACCATAGTGCGGATCGCTGGCGTTCGGTCCCACCGCCACGTCCGGCCCTTCTTCGGTCGTAACGCCGGCCGCGTCAAATTCCCTCAAGATCCACTGCTTCAGATCGAATTCGGTCAGCGGCTTGCCATCCCGCGCGCCCTTAGCCGCCACTTGAAACGCCTCGCGAATAATTCGATCCACCGCCTCGCCCGCCGCCAGATGCGATTCCAATTGTTCCGCGGTCCAGCACGCTTCGTATTTTTGTACCAGGTCGGCGGAGCTGAATATTTTTGGCCCGACGCTGCGCACCAGTTCGACCGTGCCCGCATCCACCATCGAGACGTAGGGGATTGCGTTCCTTGCGGAATATTGCATGGCAATGCTCTGCGCGTCCCCGACGAGCTTTGCGAGGTTCTCCTGCAGCTCGCTCTGCGCGGCGTAGTACAGCGTCTCCCCCGGAAGCGCCGCAAGGGATTCCGACTCGATTTTGTGCACCAGCTTCCGCGGCGCACCCTTCGTGGGGATAAAATAAAACCATCGTCGCGTGCGCATCGTCGGCGGCAAATGCAGAATGCGGTGCGCGATCGGATCGCGGCCGCGAAAATCATAGAACAGCCAACCGTCCAGCTTCGCGGCTTTCAAGTCCTTCTGTACCGCTTGCACGTCGAAACTCATGGAGCCGGGCACTCCCTGCGCCAATCAACCAGCAAGTCAACTCCGTGCAGCCGCCTACGCTTCACGAGTCACAAGCGCCAGAACCTGCTGCTCCGTCACTCCGCGCACTTCCACGCGCTTGCTGCGGCTGTGATGACCGCTGAGGATTCTAACAGCCGCTTTCGGCGTTTTCAAAAGGTCCGCCAGGTATTCGCACAGCGCCTCATTGGCGCGGTCTTCCAGCGCCGGCGCCCGCAAGCGCACCTTCAGCGCCCCCTCCATCACGCCGGCAATCTCGTCCTTGCTAGCGCGCGGCTGCACCCGTACCGTGAGAATCACGGCTCCTTCTCGTGTCTGCAGCTCGAGCATTTTATTTTGCTGCGCGGCTCCCAAAAATCGCCGTTCCCACGCGTACTTCCGTGGTGCCTTCCTCGATCGCCACTTCGAAGTCGTGCGACATTCCCATGGACAGCACCGGAAGGTCGCGGCCAAGTTTGCGCACGAGCGAGTCTCGCAGCTCGCTCAATCGGCGGAAATAGGGTCTCACCTTTTCCGTATCCTCCAGGAAAGGCGGAATGCACATGAGGCCTGTGAGTTCGAGGTGCGAGAGCGCTACCACCTTCTCGGCAAGCGCCGCCACTTCCTCGACCTTCACGCCGCTCTTGCTTTCCTCCGCCTCCACGCGCACTTCCAGCAGGACCCGCAGCTTTCGTGCGTCATTTGGCCCTTCGCGCGCGCGCTCCAATCGCTGCGCCAAAGCGAAATCGTCGAGCGAATCCACGCTGTGAAACAATCCCGCAGCGCGCGCCGCCTTGTTACTCTGCAGGTGCCCGACCAAGTGCCATGTTGCCTGCAAGTCGCCGAGTGCAGCACGCTTCCCTTCCCACTCCTGCACGCGGTTCTCGCCGAAATGGCGCAAGCCTGCTTCATAAGCAGCGCGGATGGCTTCCGCCGGTTTCGTCTTCGAAATGCCAATCAACGTGATCTCTGCGCTTCGCCGGCCGGCTTTCCGCGCCGCCGCGGCAACGCGTTCTTGCACGCGCAAAAGATTGTCCCGAATCTGCTCTCGATCCATTGGCGAAGTCACTTGCGATTCGCATCCTAGCACGCGCGGCGTTGCGACGCCGAACGCCTGCAGTTACACTGAAACTCAATCGGTCGTCGCGAGACGCATCACGGAACGAGGCGGGTTTGCAAGTAACGGAAAATAAGAGTCCCTGGGGCCGGCTCATCGCCATCGAAGGCATCGACGGCAGCGGCAAGCGCACCCAACTCGACCTGCTCTCAAAAGCGCTAGGAGCAAGCGGCCATCGCGTCTACTCGACCGGCTTCCCGCAATACGATTCCTGGTTCGGCAAAATGGTGGGCCAATTTCTCAACGGCGAACTCGGCGCGCTCGAAGCCGTCGACCCGCATTTCACTGCGCTGCTCTACGCGGGAGACCGCTTCGAGGCCAAGCCCAAGATCGAAGCGGCCCTCAACGAAGGCAAGGTCGTACTCATCGACCGCTACATCGGCTCCAATCTCGCGCATCAAACCGCGCGCGTCCCGGCGGACAAGCGCGCCGACTTTCGACGCTGGATCGAGCATCTCGAGTACGGCATCTACGACCTGCCGCGCGAGGACCTTATTCTTTACCTTCGCGTGCCTCCCGCCGAAGCCCAGAAACTCGTCGCGCAGAAAGCAAAACGCAGCTACACCAGCGCCAAGCAAGACCTGCTGGAGTCCAGCTTGCGGCATTTGCAAGACGCAGCCGGCATGTACGACATCCTCTCGCGCAGCGCACCGTGGGTAACCATCGAGTGCTTCGATGCTGCGCGCGGAACCATGCGCTCCGTAAACGAAATTGCGAGCGAAGTGCTGGCCGCCGTGGAACCTCTTCTCCGCGCAACAATGGCGGCTGATTCGGAAAGAACTGGCTGATCGCCCATGGGCTTCGACGATTTCCTCGGCAACGTACGGATAGTGGCGGCGCTTCGCGGCGCCTTGCGCACTCACCGGGTTCCGCACGCCCTGCTTTTTTCCGGTCCGCGCGGTGTCGGCAAATTCACGCTGGCACGCATGTTTGCCCAGGCCGCGAACTGCGAGCGCCTCACCGACGACTTTTGCGGCGAATGCGACACCTGCTTGCGCATCAGTTTGCTCGCCAACCCACAAACACTCATAGAGCAAGGTCTCGCCGAGCGTGGCGAAAGCGCCGACGCCGCTACCGTCGAGCGCGTTCCCTTGGTCCTGCAATCTCATCCGGATGTCTGGGCGCTCGTCCCTGATCCGGTGCGTCTGAAAAACCCCGTCGCCCGCCCCATGCTGCGCGTCGGCCAGCTACGCGCCGTACAGCGCGCCGCTTATTTTCAACCCATGGGCCGCCGCCGCGTTTTCATCCTTGATGGCGCGGACACCATGCGCTGGGACGTCGCCAATGTTTTCCTCAAAATCCTAGAAGAGCCGCCCGGCTCCGCCACGCTGATTCTGACCGCTCCGTCGCCGTACTCGTTGCTGCCCACAATCGTCTCGCGCTGCCTGCAATTTCATTTCGCGCCCCTGCCGCAAGCCGACGTCGAGAAGATTCTCCAGGATAAAAGCGACCTCAAGCCTGCGGACCGCAAGGTCGCCGCGCAACTCGCCGAAGGCAGCCCCGGCCTCGCCATCGAAATGAATATCGAGCAAGCCGGTCAGCAGCGAAGGAATGCATTGCGCATTCTGGAGCGCGCCGCCCGCGGCGAAGGCTTCGCGCAGCTTTTCGCCGAGACCGCCGCCCTGGCAAAAGACCGCGAATCTTCCTTCGAAGAGCAGATCGCCGTGTTCTATGGCCTGCTCAGCGATCTGTTGGAGCTGGCTTCCGGTGTCAAAAATCCGACACTTCGCAATGCGCCGCTCGCCAAGGAGCTGTCAACCCTCGCTAATTCCGTAAACATCGCATGGGTCATGCGCGCGATCTCCGGATTTGACGAACTCCACGCCGGTGCGCGCCGCAATCTTAATCGCCAGCTCGGTCTTGACGCGCTCGCGGCATCGTTGGTGACCGTTTCCGCCCGCGAAAGCGTCTCGCGCGTGTAAAATAAGTCTGGCATATTCTAATTTCAAAATTACAATTCCTTACTGTAACCCGGCAGCATTGGGGCGCATCATACGAATGACAACAGCCTGGCCATTTCACAAGGAGCTGTCATGGTGAACCGACGGATGTTCCGTCCGGCTTTTGCGGACGTGAAGGAACAAGTTCCGCCCCGACCGCAGCACGGCAACAACGGTCCCGCTCCAAGCAAAAAGCCCGCCCCGCCGGAAGTAACGCACGCGGAAAATTTTTATTGGGTCAAACAAATGCAGGCACACACGCCCATGGCCATAGTCCTGGATAACGGCGAAGTGCTGCGCGGCACGGTCGAATGGTACGACCGCGATTGCATCAAGCTGACGCGCCAGGGCAGCCCCAATCTACTGGTCTTCAAGCGCGTAATCAAGTACGCCTACAAAGACGGAGAAGAGTCCGCGAGCGGCGGCGACGAATAGCCGCTACTACCTCTGCAGCGAGTGGCCGCCGGCAGCCCCGAACGTCAGCAAAGCTTTCGCGGCGAGCGTTCCCTTCGCGTCAAAAATCTCACATTCAGTAACCACAAAATTGCGCCCCGTCCGCAGCACCCGCGCCTCCGCCCGGACGCGCCCACCAGGCACGGCCTCCAGATAATTGATCTTCAGCTCAATCGTTGCCAGCGCCACTCCCTTAGGCACTGTCGTGTAAGCCGCGATCGCCCCCGCGGTGTCTGCCAAGGCCGCCAAAATCCCTCCGTGTACCACGTGATTGAGCTGCTTGTGCCGGGCCCGCGCATCCAGCCGCAAAATCGCGTGCCCGCGGGAAGCCGACTCCAACGCGAATCCCAGCATCGCGATGGCGCGGCTTTCTCTCAGATGTCGGCGAGTGGCCGCCGCGAAACCTCTAGCCTCTTTCGATACTTTCTTCGTCATATGATTCGCTAACAGTCGTCAGTCAGCAGCCTCAGTAAGCAGAAAGGCCGCCGTCGAGCGGAATGGCCGCCCCGGTCATCCAGCTCGATTCCCGCGATGCCAGGAACACCGCCATTTCCGCGACGTCTTCCGGTCTTCCCATGCGCCCCATCGGGATTAGTGCACTTCGCGCACGCCGCAACGCCTCGCCATCCGGCGCGGAGTCGAACAAGCCGCGCACCAAATCGGTCTCGATGATCGCGGGGCAAATGCAGTTCACTCGGATGTTTTCGTGCGCGTGGTCGAGCGCCATGGCCTTGGTCAACATCGTCACGCCGCCTTTGCTCGCGCAGTACGCGGTGCGCTCTTTCGCGGCGATCAATCCCAAAATCGAGCCTATGTTGACGATCGCGCCCCCGCCGGCCTTGCGCAATTCCGCCAAAGCCGCACGCGACATTAGAAACGGTCCTTTCACATTGACGCTCATCACCCGATCCCATTCTTGTTCGGGGATCGTTTCAATCGTCGAAACGTGCAGTGTTCCGGCGTTGTTCACCAGAATATTCAGTCCGCCAAAGCGCGCGGCTGTCTCCGCAACAGCTCGCGCGGCGTCCTGCGCGCTGGTCACGTCGCACGGTATTGCCAGCGCCTGCCCGCCCTGCTGTTCGATTTCGCGCGCAATCCCCTGCAGCTTGTCGAGTCGCCGCCCTGCCACCGCCACGTTCGCGCCTTCCCGCGCAAACGCCACAGCGATGGCTCGTCCCAGTCCCGTACCCCCTCCCGTGATCAGCGCGGTTTCTCCTTGGAGGCGTGTCACGTTCTGGGGTGCTCCTGCGTCTAATGGGGTACTTGTCAGGCCGGATCGATTCTACCGGGTGCGCGACTCTAGCATCCGGACTCCCGCGCCCGCAAGTTAGCACGGCCAAGAGCGAACTTGATGTAAGGTACTGCGGCAACACGGAGGGGGCAGCGTCAGTCTCATGCGCGTTGGCATCACTTGTTATCCCACGTATGGCGGCTCCGGGGTGGTCGCGACCGAGCTGGGCCAGGAACTGGCCGCGCGCGGGCACGACGTCCATTTCATCAGCTACGCCCCGCCCATCCGGATGAATACCGCCGACCCGCACATCTTTTTTCACGAAGTCGAGGTCGTGTCCTACCCGCTGTTCGATCACCCGCCGTACACTCTGGCTCTCGCCACCAAAATGCTCGAAGTGTTTGAGTCCGAATCGCTCGACATTTTGCATGTTCATTACGCCATTCCGCATTCGGTCAGCGCGATGCTCGCGCGCTCCATGGCCGCGCCCCGGCGCTTGCCCTTCGTCACCACGCTGCACGGCACGGACATTACTCTCGTCGGCAGCAACCGCAGCTATCTCCCAATCACCCGCTTTTCCATCGAGCAAAGCGACGGCGTAACCGCCATCTCCAACTATCTGCTGACGCAGACGCTCAAGGAATTCGATATCAAGCGCCCGATCGACGTCATCCCCAACTTCGTCAATTGCGATCTCTACGCGCGTACCGACGCCAAGGAATTGCGCGCGCAATGGGCCCCCAACGGCGAGCCCATCCTCATGCACCTCTCGAACTTCCGCCCCGTGAAGCGCGTGCCGGACTGCGTGGAAATTTTCGCGCTAGTGCGCGCCAAGATGCCCGCGAAGCTCGTTCTGATCGGCGATGGCCCCGATCGTGGCGCCGCGGAATATCTCGTGCGCAAAAAGAAGCTCCAGAAAGATGTGTTCTTCCTCGGCAAGCAGAACGCCGTCTACGAAAAGCTCTCCGCCGCGGATTTGTTCCTGCTTCCCTCGCAGCTCGAATCCTTCGGTTTGGCCGCGCTCGAAGCCATGGCCTGCGAAGTCCCGGTAATCGCCACCAACGTGGGCGGCGTCCCCGAAGTGATCGAGCACGGAGTAGATGGTTTTCTAGTGGAACCCGGTGACGTGAAGGAAGCCGGACGCTACGCCATCGAAATTTTGTCTCGCGCCGACCGCGGCCGCGAAATGGGCCAGCGCGCCCGCAGCAGCGCCAAGCGAAAGTTCTGCGCCAACGACGTAATCCCCCAATACGAGCGCTACTACCAGCGAGTCCTAGAATCAGCCTCCGCCGCCAAAGCCTAAAAAGCAGGGCAGCTATTTATCTCGTTCTTCTCAGTGCTCTCTGTGTCCGACCTCTGTGAACTCTGTGTTAACTCTTTTTCCGTGCCTTTCGCTTTTAGCCTGCGCGTTCAATCTCGCAATGCATCGCAGCGCAACTCCGCCGCGCCGCAAACCAGCGATACCCGCGCCGCAGTTGCTCCGTCATTCCGGGAATCCTCGCCAGCCAAACCAGCGGCCGCGCCCACCAAATCTCGCGCGCCACAGGAAGCACCGCATCCGCGCCGCCAAACTGACTCCCATCGGAGAGCAAGAAACGCAGCTCGCGCAATAACTCCGCCTTCGGCAAGCCCAGTAGTGCGCCGACTCGCGGATCCTGCAGCGGCGCCACCGCCAGCCCACGCTTGGCAAGAATCGGCAACAACCATCGCGCAGTCCGCGTGCAGAACCCGCACTCCGCATCGAAAAACAGCCACCCCCGCGCGTGCCGCCCCTTCCCGTCAGTAAACTCCGATGCCAGCGAAATCATGTTTTTAGTGGGACAGCGATTTCTGGCTGTCCGTCCTCTTTCTCCTGCTCTTCTCTGTGCCCTCTGTGTCCAACCTCAGTGAACTCTGTGTTAAGGCTTTTCCCCTGGTACTATCCCGCCTTCTTCTTCTCCGCCACCAGCAAAGTAATCACCTTCCCCCTCAATTTCACCACGCCCTTCAGCGCCCCCGTCGGCATCCGCAAAATTTCCTCAAACAATCCCGTCATCGCCGTCAGAAATTCCAGCATGTTCGTGAGCCGCTCCTGCGTATACGCATCCCCCTGCGGACTCGCTTTCAACTCCTGCACGCACTCCGCAAGCACCCGCAGCGTCGGATCAATCTCCCGCCGCTTCCGCTCCTCCGAAACAATCCGGAAAATCTCCCAAACATCCTTAATCGACTCGAAGTGGTCCCGCCGGTCCCCCAGCACATGCACCACCCGCACAATCCCCCACCCTTGCAGCTCCCGCAAGCTAGTGCTCACATTCGACCGCGCCACCGCCAATGTCGTCGAAATCTCATCCGCCGGCAGCGGCTTCGGCGCAAGAAACAGCAGCGCATGCACCTGCGCCACCGTGCGGTTAATCCCCCACCGCGTCCCCATCTCCCCCCAGTGCAAAATGAACTTCTGCGCCACCGGCGTTAACGTGTATTGCGTCGCGTGTTCGCTCATGTCCTCTTTCCTGTATTCAGTAGTTTCTGTCTATTCAGAATATACTGCACCTACATGCCAGGGGTCAAGCTCCTCTTCTCGCGCGAAACACCCGTACGCTTCCCGGCTTTCCTTCGCCGACTCAAACCTGTAGCTTTATATTTGGAGCCTGAGGGTAAACTTGGCTAAATTCTTCCCTCGCAGAACCAAACGCACAGTCGCGACCCTTTCGCTGGCCGCCTTTTCCTGCGCCCTCGCCTTGTTTGCTGCGAACCCTCCGCCTGAAGACCCACCCCCCGATGCCGCCATCTGCCCAGTCGTTTACCGCCTAGACGAATCCCCCTCCCCGCGCGGCTATCATTACGCCTTCTTCGGCAACGCCTTCTTCATCAACGAGCAGGGCTACCTCCTCACCGACGCCCACGTTCTCGGCACTTTTCGCGACGGCGGCCAACCCTACCTGATCGTCCGTCGACCAAACGCCCCACCCCGGCTCCTTCAAGCCGTCATCGTCGCCACCGACCCGCAGCACGACGTCGCCATTCTCCGCGTCACGCCCAACCCTTTCGCCGGCAAATATCGCGTAGCCGCATTGCCTCTAGCCACCGATCCCGCCGCTCCCGGCCAATCCGTGATCGCGCTATCGCTCCATCCCATACGCCTTCAAGACGCGCAAAGCCTGGAAGCACCGCGCGAAGACCGCTCTCCCGGCACCGTCCTCTCCTACGAATCCACGCAACTTGAAAAGTCCGCGCCCGCCATCAGAGTCTTCCTACTAAGCCACCCAGTCGTCCGCGGTCAAAGCGGCTCCCCCGTGCTTGCATCCGACTCACACGCCGTGGTCGGCATCGTCGAGGGCCGCTGGCTGCGTTCCAGCGCAATCGCTGCCACCGCCGCTGCCAAATCTCGCGGCCAAGCTTCCGCAATCCCCGGAGCAGCTACCCCCATCGAGTTCGCCATCGCCCTGCTGCAACGCCAAGGCATCTCCTGGCACAAGCCCCAAGCCTCAACTACACCACACCCGCAGTAGAGTTCTTTTCCCTCGAGTGGCTTGCTCTGGGGTTGGAGGAGCCGCGCCGCTGTGACGGAACAAGCTACTGCCCAGCCGCGGTTTTCCTGGACTCTGCGGCCACAATTCTCTCTCGCTTCATCGAGTAAAGTGCCGAATCTGCTTGGCTCAAGAGGCTCTCAATCGTCTCGCCGTTTTGCGGGTAGACCGCAATACCAACGCTGACGGAAAGTCTTGGTCCTTTGCCGTCACTGGCAACGCTTTCGCAGATACGTTCGGCCACCAGCTTCGCCGCCTCCGCGTTAGTCTCCGGTAAGACCAGTGCGAACTCGTCCCCGCCGAAGCGCGCAGGAGTATCGATGTCCCGGCAACAGGAGCACAAAACATCGGCCAATCGGCAAAGCGCTTGGCTGCCTATCATATGTCCGTGGCGGTCGTTGATTCGTTTCAATCCGTCCAGATCAAAGAACAACATGGCAAACTCGCGGTTCGTGCGCTCGCTGCGCTTGATTTCCAAATCGAGCACATCCACCAGGCGGCGATAGTTGGCCAGGCCGGTCAGCGAATCGCTGGCTGCCAGCCGACGGAGATGATCCTCCAGCTCGCGCTGCCTGGTAACGTCTTCGGCGATCACCTCGTAGGCTTCCAACTTCCCCTGTTCGCTCAGGACTTCTCGTCCGCTTAGCCGCACTTTCACGGCCGCATGGTCCTTCCGCTTCCATTCTGTTTCGATGGGTTCAACGAAAGCCCCCGCGCCAGTCTGACCCAGCAATTGTGCTCGCCTGTCAGGGTCTTGAATGACGTCGCGCGCAAGGTCCAGAGCCAGGAGTTCCTCTTTTGACCCATAGCCGAGCATCCTCATCAGCGCGTCGTTCACTTCCAGAAACCTGCCGTCAAGGCTGCAGCGGCAAATTCCATAGCTTAGATTTCCTGCCAGAGCGCGGTAACGTGCTTCCGAGCGTCGCAACTCCTTTTCGGCGCGATCGCGTTGATCGCGCAAGACTTTTTCCCCGAGAGCGCGATGAACCGCTACAGGCAGGTGCCCAATGTTGTCCACTTCGATGCAATCGGCAGCACCTTTCAGGATGAGCTCTGCAGCGGCTTCGCGTTTCAAGCCGTGGACCAACAAGATGAGGGGGATGCTCTTCTTCATGTCGCCCAGGAGGTCCGATACCTGAGTCTCTCGCCAGTTTGTGCTGGGGTACTCGGCCACAATCAGGTCATAGAGCTGTGAACGGACCCGCCCGGTGAATTGCTCGGGAGTCACAACCACATCCGCGTTAACCGTGAATCGCACCCTTCTGAGTTCATACAAGCAGCGCTCCACATCTGCTACAGAACGATGAACAAAAAGGATTTGCACGGGATTTTGTCTGCGCTCTGGTGCGTCGCGGGCAGAAGCTCGTTTTACTTGCTTGAGGTCGTGTTCGGATGCTGAAGACATGTCCACCCGTGATAAGCTCGGGGGACAGTTTCTTTTTCGCGCCAACTGCCCCCGGGGCGCTAGTTCAGCGTTAATCAATAAACAGAATAGCAAGGGCTCCTCCCGTGTCGGTCCACTATGAGGAGATCCCGTACTAACGCTCAGTTAACGGATACGGGACATACCCCTATCAGATATGTTAGCGCGTCTGTTTTAATTCTTGAACGCGGTTCTTTCAACTCACAGGCTGCATGGTGGGTAGGACAGCCTCACGAAAAACGGGCCTCACAAAAACCTGGGGCTTCAGAGTCTGTGCGGTTTACTTAGCCGCACGGTGGTCGTAACTGATCACCCGCGTAATTTTCCACGCGCCGTCTTTGTACTGCCACAAATGAATGAACTTCCCTTCACCCAAGCCCTCGGTGTCCTCATGCCCCGGGTGATGGAAGCGGTGAACGCCCATCTCCACCGCGCCATAGCCCTTCATGTAGTGGACCTGCAGCGTCCCCGGAACGAGTTCGCGCGTCACTTTGCCGCAGATATTCTTCTTGACGCTGTCCGTCAAGTTCTGCTTGCCCAGCGTTACGCCGCCCTGATCGTGATAAAACTCCACATTATCGTCCAGGAAGCTGCTGAACTTCTCCAGGTCGCAGTGATTGTAAGCATCAAAGAGCGCAGCATCCAAAGCCGTCACCGCCTTATCCAGATCTTCCTGGTTTTTGATGCTATCGAGCGCCGGCACCTGAGCGTTCGCCCGACCAGCCAGCAGTCCCATCAGAAGCAAGAGCAGCAGCATTCGTCTCAAAGCAAGCACCTTTTTCATGCAGAACCCTTTCTGTCGCGTCTAGCAGCCACGGTGGTACGTCGCCAACGAAAAGAATGTTCCCGCCGCGAAGTCCCTCACTTCGCGCCCCGCTTAGCGTCCCACGGTGTCGCTGTAATTGTTCCGTTGTCCTAGTGATTCGCCCGAGACATTCTTGACACCGCCAAGACTGGACATTATGCTGCACAACCGCCCTGTAAATGTCCCCACCGGCGCGCGCATGCACGCAAACGCGACGCCCGAATCCCGATGCGCTTGCGAGGTGAACATGTTTCCACTCGAGCCTTTCTTCCTTCATTCCATTCATCTCTCGAATCTCTGGGAAGTGGCCATGATCCGCCTCCTACTTTCGCTTGCCATCGCGGTCGTTCTCGCCACCAGCTACGGAGACTCGCCTCGCGCCGCCTCCGTGGGGCCAGGAGTAGGCAACATCCCGCAGGGAACGCAAACCGACGACGCTTTCAGGAGTAGCTTCGCTGCCAGCCATGTCACCAACGTCTTTGCCACCACGCAGCAGGTCAGTTGTTACACGCCGGAAGTTCCCTTCACCGTGAGCAACGGTCCCGTCGACTGGTATTCCGGCGAAACGCTATGCAATGGCGCGGCCACCACAGGTGAGGATCTGGGTCCGTATGCCACCCAGCAAGGGAGCAACGCCAGCTTCCCTGCAGCGGCCCCCGTGCTGGTCAAAGACCACTCGGAATCCGACATCCAGGTCGACCCCACCAACCCTAATCACCTGATTGGCTCGACCAAGTGGTTCTCCAGCGCGGAGGGCTATAACCACATCCTGGGCTTCTACGAATCCTTGGACGGGGGAAAAACGTGGCCGGTCCAGGGTCACATACCGGGTTACGAGGGCTGGACCGACAACACCGACCCAGTCGGAGCCTTCGACGGTTTCGGCAACTACTATGAGCTGATTCTCCCGTACCAATTCGCCTACAAGGCGGACGGCAGTGCGCAGTTCAATACCGGCCAGGAGCCCAACCCCAGCGTCAGCAACGAGGCAATCAGTGTCGCGGTCCGGCCGCGCGGCGCGTCGAGCGCCCGGCAGTGGATCACCACCCATAACGGCCAGCCCGACATCCTGTTCGCGACCAATGCGGGCTTCGGGCAGGAGCCGGACAAGCAATGGATCGCCATCGACGACAACCCAGCGAGTCTGTTCTACAACACGATCTACGCCATGTGGGTGAACTTCAACGGCGGTGGCAGCAAGCCCTTCTATTCGACCGCCAAGGCGCTGCCGGACGGCACGCACACCGACTGGACCACGCCTCTTTTGCTTCCCGTCTTGGACTCGAAGCAGAGCAACACCGACCTGCTGCCACACGTCGCCCCCTCCGGCGTGGTCTGGACGACCGTCGACCAGTTTCCTGGGAGCAAGGGCAAGTGTTGCGTCACGCACACGGTGGATTTCTCGACTGATGGCGGGCAGACTTGGCGTGGGCCGCTGGTCATCTCGAGCGCGATCCAAACGCCGCCCTACCCTGGACCCGGCTACTCCAACACCACCTTCAGGGACGGCATCGCGATCACTTTCGGGATTGGGAAGCAGCCCTTGGCAGGCCATTACCCGCTCTATGCCGCCTGGGAGGATTTCAGCACCGGCTTTGACAACATCATCCTGAGCGCCTCCTTTGACGACGGCCAGAGTTGGACCTCCCCGATTCAGGTCAACGACAACGCCTCCCTGAACACCGACGAGTTCCAGCCAAATCTGGCGACTGCCGCGGACGGGACGCTCAGCGTCAACTTCTACGACCGCCGGCTGAGCTGCCCCGCTAGCGGGACCACCGAGGCGGTGGCCGCAGGCCTAAGCCGAGACACGGTGAACCCCAACTACTCGGGGAGCCTGCCACCCTATAGCGCGGCCAATTACTGCGTGAACGCCGCCATCCAGTTCTACCGGGCAGACCTGACCCCCATCGGTCACAATATCCGGCTGACCGCCCACACCTGGGACCCGCAGCTGAATGGCCCGCATCCGGGTACCGCGTCGAACAACGACTACACCTTCATCGGAGACTATTTTGGCAACGCCACCGCCGGCTCGACTAATTACGCGACGTTCGTCAGCACCTACGACGACGGCTCGAACCCCAACCACTACCAGCAGCAGGTGGTGGCCAGCATGCAAATTCCCAAACCCTAGTGGAGGTCTTCGCGTAACCCGAGAGGCCAAAATGTAGTTTCCGAGCCACGCGCCAGATAACCATTACGAGAAGGAGTTCTCATGAGCAGGCGCAATTCCGTGTCCACCATTTTTCACGTGGCGTGTTTGACTGCGATGGCAACGCTGCCATTCGCAGCCCTCGCTGACAATCCCATGGTCGTCCACGATGTGAAGCACGATCTCTCACGGCCGCTGCGGGATATGGCAGCCTCGGCTCAATCAGTTCAATCAGCCGCGCAACAAACGCCCTTCCCCCAGAAAACTGGACCGGCGATCACCACCTCTCAGCCAGACCCGGTAGCTCAGACTCCGTCCGGTGCGCCGGTGAACGTCCACGTAGGCCTGAACTTTGACGGTCTGAGCGCCGCCGACACTGTGGCAAGCGGAGGTCCCTTCGTGCCTCCGGACACCAACGGAGCTGTTGGAGCGACGCAATTCGTCGAATGGGTCAACGTGACGTTTGAAGTCTTCGATAAAACCACGGGCACAACCATCCTGGGTCCGACGCCAGGCAATGCGTTCTGGAAGGGTTTTGGCGGAACCTGCGAAACGCACAACGACGGCGACATAATCATTCAGTACGACAAAGCGGTCGACCGTTGGGTAGCAGCGCAACCCGTCTTTTCGCCTCCATTTTTGTACTGCGTGGCCGTCTCCACCACATCGGACGCGACCGGCAGCTACAACCGCTACGCCTTCTCGTTTCCCGCAGGTGCCTTCCCGGATTATCCCAAGGTGGGTGTTTGGCCAGACGGCTACTACGCTACGTTTAACATCTTTTCTCCCAGCTTTAGCGGCGCGATGGCCTGTGCCTATGACCGCACGAATATGCTGGCCGGGAATCCTGCCACAGCCGTTTGCTTTCAGCAGCCCAAGAGCGTCGGCAGCCTGCTGCCCTCCGATCTTGACAGCAAGACGCCGCCACCGCTGGGTGAACCCAATTTCTTTATGGATCTCGCCGATTCTACCCACCTCAATCTCTTTCAGTTCCACGCGGATTTTGCCAATCCCAACAACTCGAGTTTCACCGGACCATCCTTAATCAACGTTGCCCCTTTCAGCGAGCTGTGCGCAAAGGCAACGGATCGCGCCTGCATCCCGCAACCTTCTCCCGGTGAAAAGGTTGACTCGCTCGGTGACCGGCTGATGTACCGTCTGGCCTACCGCAATTTTGGCGATCATGAATCTCTCGTGGCGACCCACAGCATTGAAGGAGGCGCATTTTCCGGAGTGCGCTGGTATGAGATTCGCAACCCCGGCTCGTCGCCCTTTCTGTTCCAGCAGGGTACCGTCGTGGATCCTGCCCTTGATTATTGGATGGGCGGCATCGCCATGGACGAGGCCGGCAATATCGCTCTCGGATTCAGCGTTTCGAGCGACTCTGTCGATCCAAGCGTCGCAATCGTAGGTCGGACTCCGATCGATTCATTAGGGACCATGCGGGCGCCGCTTTTTCTGGTCAACGGGACCGGCGTGCAGGTCAATAGTTTTAAGCGCTGGGGTGATTACAGCAGCATGTCCGTCGATCCCCAAGACGGCTGCACATTTTGGTACTCGCAGGAGTACTACAAAACGACCGGAGCCTTTAACTGGAGCACTCGAATCGCCTCATTCAAATTCAACTCTTGCAGGTGAGAGCAGAGTACGACCGTTGTGGCAAGTTGGAACCTCGGTCGGCCCTTGCCGCGATGGGCGAGTGACGGGCACCTCTCCAGAAAAAAACACGCAAGTCGTTTGTTTTCTGTCTACGCTGACAGCCCGCAGTCCCCTGCTCGGAAGTAATCCGAACGCGAAAATGCGAAGTCCCTGAATCGCCGTTCCCTGCTCGCGATAGCCATTCGACCCCGAAATTGCGCTTTCGCATCCCGAATGCTTTTACGGGATGGCTGTTGCTATTCGCTGCCTCTAATAGCCGTTCAACCCCGAAATTCTGCTTTTCAATTTACTTCTAAGTTAAACCCGCGCTACCCTTCCCTATGGTCGCCCCAGTCCCGGCCCAAATCTCGAAGCTGCGCCACTGCCCGACCCCTCGCTCCCTGCGGATCTACCCACTACCCACCACTCACTGCCCACTTTCCTCTAGTCACCCCTCATCTGCTTCACGTGGCGTCAATATCCCTCCCGTTCTCAGCAGCTTCCGCATACTTCCTGTCGCCACAGGGGTGTACCCCACGACAGACTTACGGATCTTCCGGGACGCCAACTCTTTTGCTTCCTATCACATCCCTGCAACCCCAGCAGTTTCATGCAATTACGCACTCTTTTGCGCAACGGCGCGCCGCTATCCCTCCTATTCTCAACAGCTTCCACACTCTTTCTGTCGCCACGGGGGTGGTACCCCTGTTGCCTCCGTGCTCCGGCCTCCGGATCCTCTGTGTTGCGCTTTTTCCCGCAGTTGCTCGCTCTGTGTTTTCAGCAACTTGCAGCCTCTTTTTTTCTCTTTGCTCTCTTTTTGCCAACCCAACTCTTTGTTTTCAATCGCTTGCAGACTCTTTTTCAAAAACACCGGGGGTGGGGGTGGGCTCACAATCCCGCCATTTGGAATCAACAACATCCAGACTCTTTTTTCCCAAGGTTGGTTCTTCTCGGTGCGCTCCGTGCCTCTGTGGCCAATCCTCTTCGTTTCAGAATCAGCCCACAGCCTGCATGGTGGAGACGAGTTCGGGGATGTCGATGCGAATAACCGTGCCCTCGCCGGTGCGGCTCTCGATTTCCAGGCGGAAATCGGTGCCGTACAGCACGCGCAGCCGTTCGCGCACGTTGCTGAGGCCGATGCCTTCGACATACACATGCGGCATCTTCTCTTCGGAGATGCCCACGCCGTTGTCTTCAATCTCGATGCGCAAACGGCCATCGCGATTCGTGGTGCGCAACTGGATCTTGCCGCCGTCGATTTTCGGCGCCAGCCCGTGCTTCAAACAATTTTCCACGATGGGCTGCAGCAACATGCTTGGCACAAAGGCCTCCAGCGCGTCCTCATCGACACTCTTGATAATTTCCAGATTGTCGCGCCCAAACCGCGCCACTTCGATGTCCAGGTAATCGTCGATGAAATGCAGCTCCTCGCGCAGCGGCACAAACGTTTCGTGCTTGCGCAGCAACCGCCGCAAAATGTTGCTCAGCTTCAATACCACGCCGCGCGCCGCGTCCGGATCAAAGCGAATCAGCGACGACACCGTATTCAGCGTGTTGAACAAAAAGTGCGGATTGATCTGGCTCGAAAGCGCGTCCATGCGCGCCTTGAGCAGCAGTTGCTGGTGCCGCTCGAGGTTCATTTCAATGCGCGTGTTGTTCCAGATTTTCAGCGGCGCCGCCACCGACATCAGCGTGGCCAGCACGCAAAGTGCAAGCCACCAGTCCCATTGCGGCTCGATGGCGAACAGCCATTTCGGCTTGGTCGCCACCGCAATCGCCACGCGGCCAAGTTCCAGTCCGACGCACGCGAGCAGCGGCAACAATTCCCAGGACATCCGGCCGTGCCGCACCAACCGCACCACGTCGCGCGGAATATTCAAAAACGTGAACGGCCCAAAATTCCAAAGATCTTCCTTGTTGGGAATGGCCTGGCGCATCAACCCGCCAAGCAGTCCGGCAGCGGACGCCGCCGGCATGGCCAGCCATTCGTGCGCGGCCAGCGCCGGAATCGTGATGATGGCGCCGCCAATCGGCCCCACCACGCGCCCGCCCAGCAAGCCCATCAGGAACGCGCCTTCGAGCGAAAGATCCGCGAAGCGGTACGGAAAGCCCACCAGGCGCAGCGAAACGCCGACAATCAGCGGCGGCGTCATGAACAGCATCAGCTTGAGTTTCTGGTCCGGATCGCGTTCCTCGGTGAACAGTACGCGTCGGAACGTATTCCAGCGCGCCAGCAGCGCCGCGAACGAAGACGCCACGCCCACCTTCAGCAGCAGCGTAAACAGCAGGGAGGTCAGCGTATCCATACAGATGCGCTCAAGCAGCGCTTCGCTAACGCTAGCCAATCCTCGCGGCGAAGTAAAGCGCCGCGAAGCAAAGTGCCGCGAAACAAATCATCACTGCGATCTAAGCACTCCCGCCGTGCGATTTGCGACTGCTTCCGCGCTGGAGAAGTTCGCAAAAGCTTGTGGAATGCAGGCTGACGAATTTATGGAACGCTCGCCGATTGAAGCCCTTTGCGCTTAGGCTGCGCCCAGGCGAAATCGCCGCGCAGATATTGCCAAATGCCTTGCAACCGCCAGAGCATGTGCATCTGCCGGAGATATGTTGCAAGAACGACTCCATAGCGGTCGCGGAGAAGAATCGAGTTGCCGGGCTAAACGCTGTGGCGGCTAGAGCTTACGGGAGTAAGAAGAGCGAGCGGCGTCGTTGCGGCCCATGCCGGTTTCAGGAAATCGCGGGACTCGTTTCAATCCGGCACAGGGCGATACACAAGGACCAATCTGGCACCGATTCGATTCGAGTAGCGGGCACGTGAAGGTCAAATGTCGCGATAACGCAACTAACCAGAAGTTCGCCCGCTGTCCGCAGAAAAGTACCGACGTTTTTGTCCGAGCTGTATACTTCCCGAGTAATTGCCGGACTAAGGAAGTCAACTTGCGCATCGCTAAACGGATCGTTGGTTTGTGCTTATCTGCAGTCCTTCTCTGGGGAGCGTCCTATCAATTTAATTCGGCCTTCGCATCTGGCGAGCAAGAGCAGAAGGGCGACTCTCCCGCCCTCACGATTTACAACCAGCAGTTTGCGGTCGTGCGTCAGAAGCTGCCCCTCGATTTGCGCTCAGGTGTTAACCACCTTCAGGTGACCGACATCACTGCTCACCTCGAGCCTGATTCCGTGATCCTCCATTCCCTAGATAGCGGCCGTCATCTTCAGATTCTCGAGCAGAACTACCGCAATGATCCCGTCTCGCAGCAATTGCTCCTTTCCCTCTATGAGGGCAAGACCATTGATTTCCTTGAGACCGACAAGGATGGCACTGCGCGGACCGTGCAGGGCAAAATCATCCGCAGCGGCTACGTGCCCCATTACGCCGCGTTCCGATCGTACGGCCCACAATATGCCCCACAGCAGGCTGCGGTTGCCCAGGGCAGCGAGCAACCCGTCATCGAAGTCAACGGAAAGCTGCAATTCTCCCTGCCAGGTCAGCCACTCTTCCCTGCGCTGGCTGACGATACGGTGCTCAAGCCCACGCTCTCCTGGGAACTGCTAAGCGACAAGCAGGGTGCTATCTCGGCGGAGTTCAGCTATGTGACCGGCGGCATGAACTGGGAGGCGAGCTATAACGTGATTGCGCCGCCGAAATCCAATGTGCTTGAGCTTGTCGGCTGGGTAACCCTCGACAATCAGAGCGGCAAAACCTTTCGCGATGCACGCCTCAAGTTGATGGCAGGCGATGTGAACAAAGTCCCGCCCCGCGGTTTAGTCGCAATGGCAAGCGCAGGGGCAGCGTTCGGAATAGGTGGAGGCCAATTTGGTCCGCCGGTGACAGAGAAGACTTTCGACGAATATCATCTCTACACCCTCGAGCACCCCACAACTCTCCACGATCGCGAAACCAAGCAAGTAGAAATGGTCCGCGCCGTCGGGGTCCAGTCCAAGACTGTTTATGTCTACGATGGATTTAAAGTCGAACAAAATTATCAGAATTGGCCAATGGAGAGCATCCGCCAGCAGGAAAGCTTTGGCATCCTCTCCAATCCGAAAGTTTGGGTCATGCAGGAGTTCAAAAACAGCTCCGAGAATCATCTTGGCATGCCCCTTCCAAAAGGACGCGTGCGTTTCTATCGGCGCGACGACGATGGTCAACTCGAGTTCACCGGCGAGAACGACATCGACCACACCCCAAAGGACGAGACCATCCGCCTCTATACCGGCAACGCCTTCGACATGACCGGGGAGCGCAGCCGCACGGAATACCGCGCCGATTTCAATGCGCGATGGCTCGACGAATCGTTTGAAATCAAGGTGCGCAATCACAAGAGCGAGCCTGTCGAAGTGCGCATAGTTGAGCACCTCTACCGTTGGACGAATTGGGACATCATCAAGAATTCTGATCCGTTCAAAAAGCTCGATAGCCGCACAGTGGAGTTCCCTGTGCAGATTCCACCTGGCGGAGAGAAAACGGTGAGCTACAAGGTCCACTATAGTTGGTGAATGGTAGTGCAGAAACAGAGTTCTCGGAAGTCGGCCTTGTAAAACTCTCTCAACACCCGACGATCGTCTCCAGGCGCTTAATCAACAATAGCGAATTGCAAATACGGCCGCGAGACATTGACGATGATGTCTCGAGTGTCTTCCTCGAGAGTCACCCGCCCGTCCTTGTCGCGGTTTGGTCGACCGACCGCCTCAAAGTCGACAGTAACTTTGAAATATGAACAGTCCCGACTGATGAATGTGCGGTGCAATCCTGTTGATAGACCACCTTCCGTCGTGAAAACCTTGAGGAGTTCCCCCCGCGTCATGCCTGGTCTAATGGTTTCTATTTTTTTCAAAGTTTGGCTCACCCAAGCTTCATGGTTTTGAGAGCACGGCTCTTGGCTCGCCGATGGCGTCAACCGTACAGAAGTCGAAGCACTAACAGCGAGGGTCGAAAGCAATACGAGCGCGACAAGCCGTCGAATCATTGATTGGTCTACTTTCACATACAATAAATCTATGAGATTATCGCCCGATTTCGGTCGCCAATGCCTGCCAAACGCGCTACTCGGACAAGTACCCCTAGCTATCCAAAAGTCCGCTCTAGGAATCGACTAGTTCAGTTGATCGAATACCGATCGGGGTGCTGATTTTTGCGGCGAAATTCGACCTGCTATACTGGGCGATTGCCATGGCCGCCGGAACCCAGTCCAGGAAGCACTCGAAAACAAAATCGGCGCGACTGCGCGCTGTGGCTCGGGCCGAATTGCCTACACGCTATGGGCGGTTCACGATTTATGGCTTCCAGGGACGCGGGCCGCAAGAGGAGGCTGTCGCTTTGGTGCGCGGAAACTTGCGCGGCAAAGGCGCGCCGCTGGTGCGTGTGCATTCGCAATGTCTCACCGGGGACGTGCTGACTTCGCTGCGCTGCGATTGCCGGGCGCAACTGGAGCTTTCGCTGCAGAAAATCGGGCGCGCGCCCTCCGGGATTCTGTTGTACCTGCCGCAGGAAGGGCGCGGCATCGGCTTGATGAACAAACTGCGCGCCTATGAGCTGCAAGACGGCGGGATGGACACGGTGGAAGCGAACGAGTCGCTGGGATTTGCCGCGGACGCGCGCGACTACGATTTTTCAGCCAAAATCCTTAAGCAGCTTGGGGCCACCAGGATTCGCTTGCTTTCCAACAATCCCGAAAAGGTGCGGCAGCTCGAGCGCGCGGGCATTCGCGTGGTCGAGCGGGTTCCCTGCCAGCCGCGAATCTCCAAGATTTCCCGCGCTTACATGCAGACGAAAAAAGCAAAAATGGGGCATTTGCTCGATGTTTAGTTAGTCTGCCGGTTCAGACCGCGGCGGCGGCGCGAGAACGGGTGCGCTTGCTTTCGAGAAACCGCAGATATTCGGACATGCCTTCCCCGGTTTTCGCTGATAGTTTCAAAACTTCCATGCCTGGGCGCGCCGCTTGGATGTTGCAGGAAAGCGGCTGGTCATCGGGAGTGCTCGCAGTGGAATGCTAACCGCCGCCGACGAACTGCACAATCTCGTAGCGGTCGCCGGCCTCGACCAAAGTTTGCGCCCATTGCGGCCGCGGCAGAATTTCCAGATTGCGCTCGATCGCCACGCGGCCGGTATCCAGGCCCAACTCGCGCAATAAATCAGTCACGCTAGCGCCTGGTTTGGCGCTGCGCTTCTCGCCGTTCACCGATACTGTGATTGCCGTCTCCAAAGGCCTTATCCCGCTGCTGGAACTTTCGGCTTGGCGCGCAACTGAAAGTGCAGGCGCGCGTGGGCCTTGCCGTTGTTGGCTTCAATAACGAGCGCGCATTCCGCGCCGGCGAGGCGCGGCATATCAAACGCAAGCTGCGCCTTTCCATCCCGCCCTGTCGCCGTGGAATATTGAGAAGGCTCCGCCGCGCCCTCGATGCGAGCCGTCACACGCGCACCGGAAGCCGCCGCTCCATTTTCTCCGTGCGAAACCAACACCTGCAGAGTAGCCCGCCTTCCGGCGAGCCAATTTTTGGCATTCAGTAGTTCAAGCGCCAAGGAATCGCGCGCATTGCCGGCGGAAGGAGCCGCCTTCGGCTCACCGCCTGCGGAAGGCTTGGCGGGCGCGGCTGGCGTAGCATGCTGCGCCAACTTTAGAGCGCCGGAGCGCAATTCATCCATCACCGCCTGATGCTGTGAGCTAACTCTCTCTTTCAGCTTTTGCTCGCGCCCGGAATCGAGCGGCAGCAGGTCCGCGTAGCTGTTCGCGCGCCGGTGCAGCACACGGCCACTCTGATACACCATGGTGTCGATGACTGCGTGCGAAGTGCCGCGGTCTTCCGTCTGCACGTGGTAGAGCATCTCTCCGACCTTCACGTTCGAGTTGTGACCGAACACCATCCTGGGAATCCGCTCTCTCGACCGCGCCGCTTCGCGCCACATTTGACCGAGTGGGGCTGAATCGTTATTATAACCCTTCGCCCATGAGTAGTTCCGGCCTACATGCCTACGCTCCGCTCCTCTTACACCTGTTGCTGGCCATTGCGCTAGCGGGTGCGCTCACTGCCGTTTCCGTTTTAATCGGATGGCGGCGCCCAAATCGCGCCAAACAACAGGCTTACGAGTGCGGGATGGAACCCACGGGCGACGCACGCCAGCCTTTCTCCGTGAAGTTTTACCTCGTAGCTATGGTCTTTATCTTGTTTGACGTAGAAGCGATCTTCCTGTATCCCTGGGCTTACATTTATCGGGACATGATCGGGCATTCGGTACAGATGGGGCGATATGGCTTCACAGAGATGCTCGTGTACATTGCCATCCTGTTGGTTGGGTACATCTATCTCTGGAAAAAGGGCGCGTTCGACTGGCATAAATAGTCGGCGCAGCTGGAGAATTCGGGAACTGTGGCGGACAACAGCAACCAAGTTACTAATGTTGTGGTCGAGCGACTGCGTGGATGGAATCCCAACGCGATCAGTGAAGTGATCGAGTTTCGCGGCGAGACTACCGTCGTCGTTCCTCGCAACGTGCTGCGCGACGTTGCCGAGCGCTGTCGCGGGGACAAAGAACTCCAGTTTAATCTGCTGAGCGACGCCACGTGCCTCGACCGCTATCCTCTCGAGCCGCGCTTTGAACTCTATTATCAACTGGTTTCGATTCCCCGGAGCCGCCGCTTGTGTTTGCAAGTGCGCCTCTCCTCCAGCGACCCTGTTGTGGATTCTCTCGTTCCCGTCTGGCCCGGCGCTAATTGGCTGGAGCGCGAAATCTTCGACCTCTTCGGCATTCGCTTCGAGGGTCATCCCGACCTGCGCCGCATCCTGATGCCTGATGATTGGGAAGGCTACCCCCTGCGCAAGGATTATCCGGTCGAAGGCTATCGCGACATCCCGACAACCGCGACGCGTTATCCAAGGAACCGCCCGTGACTATTCAGACTGCGACCACCAGCGTCGAGACCGCCACCGGCAAGGCCAAGACCATGGTCCTCAACATGGGGCCGCAGCATCCGTCCACCCACGGTGTGCTGCGCATTTTGCTGGAGCTCGATGGCGAGAACGTCGTCAAAGCCATTCCGGACATGGGCTATCTGCACACCGGCATTGAAAAATCGTGCGAAGACAAGACGTATTCCCAAGCCATTACGCTCACCGATCGCATTGACTACCTGAATCCTCTCGGCAATAACCTCGCCTATTGCCTCGCCGTCGAAAAGCTTCTCGGCCTGGAAGTGCCGAAGCGCGCGCAATATATCCGCGTGCTGATGGTGGAGCTGCAGCGCATTTCCTCGCACCTGGTTTGGCTGGGCACGCACGCCATCGACCTCGGCGCGATGTCCGTATTTCTTTATTGCTTCCGCGAGCGCGAAGAGATCCTTAAGATTTTTGAGTTTGTCGCCGGGCAGCGCATGATGACCAGCTACATCCGCATTGGCGGCCTGGCCCTCGACCCTCCCACCGGGTACCTGCAGCGCGTCGAAAAATTCGTCAAGATGATGCCCGGCCGCATCGATGAGTACGAAGAGCTGCTCACCGGCAACCGCATCTGGATTGGCCGCACCAAGGGCGTTGGCTATATCACTGCTGACGATGCCATCGCGCTCAGCATGACGGGGCCGACGCTGCGCGCCGCGGGCGTGGCGTACGACAACCGCAAAGTGTTCCCGTACTCGAGCTACGAAGAATTTGACTTCGATGTGCCCACGCGCACCGATTCCGACTGTTTTGCACGATATATGATTCGTATCGCGGAGATGCGCGAAAGCCTGAAAATTATTCGCCAAGCCATGAAGAAAATCCCACCGGAAGGGCCGGTGCGCTCCGAAGCGCCGGGTATCGTTCCTCCAGAGCGCGAGAAAATGAAGACGGAGATGGAAGCGCTCATCTACCACTTCAAGATTTTCACCGAGGGCTTTTCGCCGCCGCCGGGCCAGGCATTCGCCGCCATCGAGTCGCCGCGAGGCGAGCTGGGTGTTTTTGTGGCCAGCGACGGCTCGCCCAAGCCGCTGCGCGTCCACTTCCGCGGCCCCTCATTCATTAACTTGCAGGCGCTTCCTAAGTTGATCGAGGGCCAGTTATTGGCCGACGTCATCGCTTGCATCGGCACGATCGACATCGTGTTGGGAGAAGTCGACCGTTGAGCGAACGCATCAACAGTCTTTAGCTGAGCGCACACGAGGACCATGGAACTTTCGCCACAACTCGCCGTCCGATTCGACACGCTGCAGAACCGCTACCCGTTCAAGCGCAGCGCGCTCATCCCCATGCTGATGTACGCACAGGATGAATACGGCTATATCAGCGACGAAATGATTGCGGAGATCGCCCGGCGGCTCGACCTGCGCACCGTGGAAGTCGAAGAGACGCTGGAGTATTACTCCATGCTCCATCGTAAGCCCATGGGCAAGCATCACGTGCAGATCTGCACCAACGTCGCTTGCATGCTGCGCGGCGGCAATGAACTTCTCGAACAAGCCAAGAGGCGCCTCGAAATCGGCAACAAAGAAACCACCACTGACGGCGTTTTCTCCCTGGAAGAAGTCGAATGTATCGGAGCCTGCACCGGCGCGCCGGCGATGCAAGTCAACTACGACTTCTACGAGAATCTCACGCCCATGAAGTTCGACCGCATCATCGAGGAACTCGATGCCGGAGATCATCCTGCTCCGGAGCCGGTCACGGCTGGCGCCTTGCATCCCCGCGATCCAGCGGAGACCCCGGTCATCAGCCGCCGCTTCGGCATCCGGTATTCGCACAAGATCGATGTCTATCTGCAGCACGACGGCTACAAAGCGCTGGAAAAAGCGCTGAGGGAAATGACGCCGGAGTCGATCATCGACGAAGTGAAGAAGTCCAATCTGCGTGGGCGCGGTGGCGCGGGCTTCCCCACCGGCATGAAATGGTCCTTCGTCCCGAAGGACTCGCCCAAACCGAAATACGTCATCTGCAACGCCGACGAATCCGAACCCGGCACGTGCAAAGATCGGCCGCTGATGGAGATGGACCCGCACCAGATGATCGAGGGCATCACCATTGCCGGCCGCGCGATTGGCGCGGCGAAAGGCTTCATCTATATTCGCGGCGAATATCGCTATGTCCTCGACATCGTCCAAGCCGCGCTCGACGAAGCGTATTCGCGCACATACCTCGGGAACAATATTCTTGGCTCAGGCTTCAATTTTGATCTGATCGTTCACACCGGCGCCGGCGCTTACGAATGCGGCGAAGAATCCGCGCTTATGGAATCACTCGAAGGCAAGCGCGGTTATCCGCGTATCAAGCCGCCCTTCCCCGCCGTTGTGGGTCTTTACGGCTGCCCAACCATCATTAATAACGTCGAAACGCTCAGCACTGTTCCAGCGATCATCCTCGAAGGCGGCGAAAAATATGCCAGCCGCGGCACACCCAAGAACGGCGGCACGCGCTTGCTGTGCGTTGCGGGCCACGTCAACAAGCCCGGCATCTACGAAATTCCGCTAGGCATGAACATGAAGAAGTTCATTTACGAAACGGCCGGCGGCATCCCCAACGGCAAGAAACTCAAGGCAGTGATTCCCGGCGGTAGCTCCTGTCCGCTGCTGAGCGCCAGCGAGATCGACATTCCCATGGACTACGACTCTGTAGCTAAAGCTGGCTCGATGCTCGGCTCCGGCGGCATGGTCGTCATGGACGAAGACACCTGCATGGTGGACATGGCGCGCCGCATCATGCATTTCTACGCGCACGAATCCTGCGGCTGGTGCATCCCCTGCCGCGAAGGCACCACTTGGCTGCGCAAGATGCTCGATCGTTTTCACGCTGGTTTCGGGCGTCCGGAAGACATCGACCTCGTCGGCGACCTCGCCAAAAATATGCTGGGCCGCACCTTCTGCCCGCTCGGCGACGCCGCGGCGCTGCCCACCATCAGCATCGTGCAAAAGTGGCGCAAAGAATTCGAGCAACATCTGAACGGGCGCTGCCCATTTAAATCCGCCGAAGCGCTGGTCGGCTCGCGGTAGGACCTAATGTCAGAAACCAAAACCGAGCAAAAGCTGATTTCGCTGAAGATTAACGACCGCGACGTGCAGGTTCCCCCCGGAACGCTGCTGATCGAAGCCACGCGCCGCATCGGAACCGAAGTTCCCTCCTTCTGCTACTACCCGGGCCTGTCGCTGCAGGCTGCGTGCCGAATGTGTCTCGTCGAAATTGAAAAGTTTCCGAAGCTGCAGACCGCCTGCACCGTCATCGCCACCGAAGGCATGGTTGTGCGCACCAACACCGACCAGGTGCGCAACGCGCGCAAGTACATGCTGGAATTTCTGTTGACCAATCACCCGCTCGATTGCCCCGTATGCGACAAAGGCGGCGAATGCGAGCTGCAGGACATGGTTTTCCGCTACGGTGCGGATTCCAGCCGCTTCGTCGAAGAAAAAATCCATCGCCCCGAAGAAAAATGGTCGGAGCTCGTCTACTACGACGCCCCGCGCTGCATCCTCTGCTTCCGCTGCGTGCGCGTCTGTGACGAAGGCATGGACGTGAAGGCGCTCGGCGTCGGCATGCGCGGCGCCAACAGCGTGATCATCCCCAACCGCGAAGATCACCTCGAATGCGAAGAGTGCGGCATGTGCATCGACATCTGCCCGGTCGGTGCGCTCACCAGCGGCACCTATCGCTACAAAACGCGCCCCTGGGAAATGCAATACGTCCCAACGACCTGCACGCACTGCTCCAACGGCTGCAAAGTCACCCTCAGCGTGCGCAATCACGAAATCATGCGCGCCAACAATCGCGACCTTTCCGGCATCAACAAGGATTTCCTCTGCGTGAAGGGCCGCTTCGGCTTCGATTTCGTCCAGCACAAAGACCGCATTCGCCAGCCCATGGTGCGCAAGGGCGACAAACTCTTTCCCGTATCCTGGGAAGAAGCCGCGCAAACCGCCGCCACCAAGCTAAAGGAAATCCACGCCAAGAATGGCGCCGATTCCATTGGCTTCATCGGCTCCAACCGCACGTCCAACGAAGAAAACTATCTCTTCCAGCGCCTGGCCCGCGCCACCTTCGGCACCAACAACGTCGACCATCACCGCACGGCGGACTACACCGGCTTGATCACCGCGCTCGGCGAGCATGCTGCCGATTCCCTGCTGACCATGGATCAGCTGTATCACTCCAAGGCGGTTTTGCTGGTCGGCAACGATCCGACGAACCAGAATCCGCTCGCCGCCTGGCAGATTCGCACCGGCATCCGTCATTTCGGCGCCAAGCTCTTCATCATCAACGAGCGCGAAATCAAGCTGCATCGCAAAGCGAAGGTCTTCGTTAAAGTCGGCAAGAACCAGGAAGCCGCCGCGCTGCGCTGGCTCGCTCACGAAGAAGGCCAGCTTCCCTCTTCCCTCGTCGAGCAGCTCGTGCAGCTCAAAGCCGGCCTGGAAGCGGAATCGGACGTCGCGATCGTCTTCGGCGCGGAAGTTTCCGGCGCCGCCATCGCGCAGCTTGTAGCCTTCGGCTCCAAGCTTCCCGGCAAGACGCGCTACATGGCCCTCGGCGATTACGCCAATTCCCGCGGCGCCGCCGACATGGGCGTGCTGCCGGATCGCCTGCCCGGCTACGTGCACCTGGACAGCTCCGCTAACCGCGAAGCGTTCGACAAACTCTGGGGCTCGGTAATTTCCTCGAAGCCCGGCCTGACCTCGCCTCAAATTGTGGAAGCCGCGCAGTCCGGCAAGCTCAAAGCTCTGCACGTCATGGGCGCAAATCCCTTCGCGCACTTCGGCACTCTCGGTTACGGCCGAGGAAAGCTCGAATTCCTCGTCGTGCAAGAAATGTTCTTGACCGACACCGCCAAGGTCGCCGATGTCGTCTTCCCCGCCGCCTCCGCCTACGAGAAAGACGGCACCGTCACCAACACCTCGGGCGAAATCCAGCTCCTCCGCAAAGGCGCGGAAGTCATGGGCACGCGCACCGATTTCGATCTCCTGCGCATCCTCTCGCACCAACTCGAGCGCGCCGGCCTCGGCCAAGCCTTTCACTACAAAACCCCCGCCGCCGTCTTCGAGGAAATTCGCAAAGCCGTTCCCGGCTACAACGTGGACACCACTCCCCTGCTCACCGGCAGCGCCGAGCCCACGCGTGTGCAAGTCGCCAGAAATGGCCACGCGCCGTATGATGTTCCCGCCGGACTGATCCGCTCCGCGCAAGACACCCTTTTCACCACCGGTACCCTGACCCGCTTCTGCACCATGATGGAATCATTGCAGGAGGCCGAAGCCAAATCGTGAACGACTTCCTCGCTCAGCACGCGGAAATCCTCATCTCGCTCGTCAAGATCGGCATCCTCCTTTTCGTAGTGCTGACCGTAAACGCCTATCTGACCTGGTTCGAGCGCAAGGTCGTCGCGCACATTCAATCGCGCTGGGGACCGCATCGCGTCGGACCGCACGGCTTGCTGCAGCCGCTTGCCGATGGGCTGAAGTTCCTATTCAAGGAAGATCCCACGCCCGCTGGCGTCGACAGGTTCGTCTACTATCTCGCACCGTTGCTGGCATTGGCGCTGGCGCTCACCTCCATCGCCGTCATCCCCTTCGGCCCGAATCCCATCCACTTTAAAGGGCACGACATCTATCTCGGCATCGCCGATCTCAACATCGGCATCCTCGCGCTCTTCGCCATCACCGCGCTCGGCGTGTACGGCATCGCCCTCGCCGGATGGTCCTCCAACAGCAAATACCCGCTCCTCGGCGGATTGCGCAGCTCTGCGCAAATGATCAGCTACGAACTCGCGCTCACCATGTCCGTAGTCGGCGTGCTGCTCATGGCTGGCAAATTCAGCCTGCGCGACATTATCGACGCTCAGGCCAGTGCCCATGGCCTTTTCGGTTGGGGCGGCATTTTCCGTTGGAACATTCTTGCCGGACCCTTCCCGCAAATCCTGGGCTTCCTGTGCTTCTTCGTCGCCGCTGTGGCCGAAACCAATCGCGTCCCCTTCGATCTTCCCGAAGCCGAATCGGAACTCGTCGCCGGCTTTCACACCGAGTACGCCAGTTTCAAGTTCGCCATGTTCTTCATCGCCGAGTACACCAGCATGATCACCGTCTCGTGCCTGTGCTCGATTCTTTTCTTCGGCGGCTGGCTCTCTCCGTTTCCCGCAAGCTGGACGTTCACGACCTATCTGCCGTCCGTGCTCCTGATCCCCTTCGGCCTCTGGGTCATCTGGGACGGCATGCGCTACGAAACGATTTTCGGCAAACTGATTCTTCCCGGTGCGGGCGCCGTCATCACCGCGCTCGGCGCAGTTTTCCTCCTCTTCCCTGCCGTCAACGAATTCATTCAGGGCCCGTTCTGGCTGCTCTCCAAGATTTTCGTCTTCCTCTTCGTCTACGTCTGGATGCGCGGCACGCTTCCCCGCTTCCGCTACGACCAACTCATGTCCTTCGGCTGGAAGCTGCTTCTTCCCGTCTCGCTGGCCAACGTTGTCATTACGGCCTCCGCGCTCCTCTGGAGTAGCCGCTGATGAACGCCCCGCTGATCATCTTCTTCGTGCTCGCCGCGATGGCCGTGGTCGGCGCACTGAGCCTGATCCTCCAGCGCCACCCGATTCATAGCGCACTCTCGCTCATTGTGGTCATGGTCGCGCTCGCCGGCCTCTATCTCCTGATGGGTGCCGAATTCGTCGCCGCCGTGCAAATCATCGTCTACGGCGGCGCCATCATGGTGCTGTTCGTCTTCGTGATCATGCTTCTCAACGCTGGAGTCGAAGAGCGCACGAATCTCTCGAAACTCGCTGGTTTCGCGGGCATCCCCCTCGCCGTCGCACTCACCGGCTTCCTCGCCGCCGCCGTCGCCCGCTCTCAGGACACCGTGCAAGCCGCCACGCAGACCGGCGCCACCGCTCCCACCAAAGCGCTCGCCAATCTGCTCTTCCAGGATTTCGTCTATCCTTTCGAGCTCACTTCCTTCCTGATTCTTGTCGCTATTTTGGGCGCGATTGTACTCGCCGCCCCGCGGGGTGAGAGCTGATATGGTCCCAACGCACTACTACGTGATTCTCAGCGCCATCCTCTTCGGACTCGGAGTCATGGCTTTCATCTTCAAGCGCAACATCATCACCATCTTCATGTCCATCGAGCTGATGCTCAACGCCGTCAATCTCGCCTTCGTGGCTTTCAGTCAGGCGCTTAACAAGCTCGACGGCCAGGTTTTCGTTCTGTTCGTGATTGTCGTCGCCGCCGCGGAAGCCACCGTGGGCCTCGGTATCATCATCATGATCGTGCGCAATCGCCAAACGCTCAACGTCGAGCGCGTCGACCTTCTCAAACTCTAATGCCCATACTGAACTATCTCTGGATCATTCCCGCGCTGCCGCTCCTCGGCTCAGCGATCAACGGCCTTTTCGGCAGCAAGTGGCCGAACAAAATCATCAACACCGTAGCCGTCGGCTCCACGGGCCTTTCTTTCCTCGCCGCCCTCGAAGCCGTCCGCGAATTCACGCACCTTGCGCCCGAGAATATCCCCTGGGTCCAGCAATACTTCACCTGGATCATCGCCGGTGACTTCCGCGCCGGTTTCGATCTCCAGATCGACCACCTCACCGTGGTCATGCTCCTTGTCGTCACCGGCGTCGGCTGGCTCATCCACATCTACTCCACCGGCTACATGGCCCACGAAGGCGGCTACTACCGCTTCTTCTCCTACCTCAATCTTTTCATGTTCTTCATGCTCATCCTGGTCCTCGCCGCCAACTACGTGCTGCTCTTCGTCGGCTGGGAAGGCGTCGGCCTTTCGAGCTACCTGCTCATCGGCTTTTATTTCCTGCGCAAATCCGCTGCGGACGCCGGCAAGAAAGCCTTCATCGTCAATCGCATCGGCGACTTCGGCTTCATGCTCGGCATGTTTCTCCTCTTCAAAGCCTTCGGCACGCTCGACTTCGTTCCGCTTTTCGCGAAAGCCGCGCCGCTCCCCGCTGACCCCATGGGCCAGCTCGGCACTTTCACTGTCGCCTGCCTGCTGCTATTCATGGGTGCGTGCGGTAAGTCCGCGCAGCTTCCCCTCTACGTTTGGCTCCCCGACGCTATGGAAGGCCCCACGCCGGTCAGCGCCTTGATCCACGCCGCCACCATGGTCACCGCCGGAGTTTACGTCGTCGCCCGCTCGCACATTCTCTTCACCCATGCGCCCACCGCCATGTTCGTCGTCGCCATCGTTGGCTGCGCCACCGCCGTCTTCGCCGCCACCATCGGCCTCGTGCAGACCGACATCAAGCGCGTCCTCGCCTACTCCACTGTCAGCCAGCTCGGCTACATGTTCCTGGCCTGCGGAGTCGGCGCCTTTTCCGCCGGCATCTTTCACCTGATGACCCACGCCTTCTTCAAAGCTTTGCTCTTCCTCGCTGCAGGCAGCGTCATTCATGCCGTGGGCGGTGAGCAAGACATGATGCGTATGGGCGGCCTCAGCAAAAAAATCCGCTTGACCTACCTAACCATGCTGACCGCTACGCTCGCCATCACCGGCTTTCCTCCGCTGGCCGGGTTCTTTAGCAAAGACTCCATTCTGGAGCACGCGTATCTAAGCGAGCACGGCGGCCACGTCCTCTACGCCTTCGGCCTGCTGACCGCGCTGCTCACTTCGTTCTACATGTTCCGGCTCATCTTCCTCACCTTTCACGGCAAGCCCCGCTACGACGAGAAGAAAGTGCACGTGCATGAATCGCCTAAGAGCATGCTGGTTCCGCTGATGATTCTCGCCGTGCTCTCCATCATCGGCGGCTGGATGGCCGCGCCCGAATTCCTGGGCAAGCCCGACTATTTCGCAAGATTCCTGGATCCCGTCTTCACGCAAGGTACCGTCGCCGCCGCCGAGGCCGCGGAACCCGCCAGGAACACGTTGGAAGCACCGCTCGCCGTCGTCGCCGTTTTCACGGCGCTCGTCGGCTTGCTCGTTGCCTGGTGGCTCTACCTCCGGCAGCCCGGCAAGCCCGAACAGCTCGCCAAATCCATGCGCGGCCTCTACAACACTTTGCTGCACAAATATTACGTCGACGAAATTTACGCCGCGCTCATCGTCAAGCCGCTTCTCTGGATTTCCACCAACGTCCTCTGGCAAACGGTGGACGTCCGCGCCATCGACGCCACCGTCAACGGCATCGCCGAAGGCGCCATGGGCGTCGGCGATGGCGTGCGCCACACGCAGTCCGGCAACACGCGCAGTTACGCCGTCTGGGTCGTCATCGGTGCGCTCGTCGTCATCGCCATCATCTTCTGGCCGTACTTCCGGGCCACAGTCGTCGGGGCGGTGCGCTGATGCTTCACGGCAGCTATTTGCTCACCATCGTAATTTTCTTCCCGGCCGCCGCCAGCCTCGCGCTGCTCTTGCTCCGCGCGGACGATCACGTTTGGATTCGCCGCCTGGCGATGACCATCGCCACCGTCGAATTCCTGTTCTCGCTGCTCCTCATCCCGAAAGTCCAAATCGGCGTCGCCGGCTACCAACTCGAGGAATTCGCTAAGTGGATCAACGTCCCGCCCATCAACTATCACCTCGGCCTCGACGGCATCAATCTCTTCCTCGTAATCCTCACCACGTTCCTGACCGCCATCTCCGTCTTGGCCTCCTGGAACAGCATCCAGCACCGCGTAAAAGAATTTTTCGTCATGCTGCTGATGCTGGAAGTCGGTGTCGTCGGCGTCTTCCTCGCGCTCGACCTCTTCCTCTTCTTCCTCTTCTGGGAAGTAATGCTAATTCCCATGTATTTCCTCATCGGCATTTGGGGACACGAGCGCCGCATCTACGCCGCCGTCAAATTCGTGCTCTACACCATGGCCGGCTCCATCCTCATGCTCGTCGGCATCATCTGGCTGCACAATCTCAGCGCGAGCGTGATGGCCGGGGGAACCTTCGACCTGCCGACGATTCAGCAGATGCTGCAATCCGGCGCCATTCGCCTCACCGCGCTCGAGGAAATGTATCTCTTCCTCGCCTTCTTTCTGGCTTTCGCCATCAAAGTCCCGCTATTCCCGTTCCACACCTGGCTGCCCGACGCCCACGTCGAAGCGCCCACTGCTGGCTCCGTGATCCTGGCCGGCGTGCTCCTCAAGATGGGCACCTACGGCATGATTCGCTTCTGCTTGCCGCTCTTCCCCAACGCGTCGCATCGCGCTGCTCCAATAGTCGCGACGCTCGCCATCATCGGCATCATCTACGGCGCGCTCGTAGCACTCGTTCAGCCCAATCTCAAGAAACTCGTCGCCTATTCCAGCGTCAGCCACCTCGGCTTCGTCGTGCTCGGCATCTTCGCCTTCCAGAACATTTCCATGCAGGGGGCCGTCTTCCAGATGCTCGCCCACGGCATTTCCACCGGCGCGCTGTTCCTCCTCGTCGGCATGCTCTACGACCGCCGCCACACCTTTGAAATCTCCGAGTACGGCGGCCTCGCGACGCCCATGCCCAAGCTCGCCGCCTTCTTCCTCTTCGTGGCGCTATCTTCGCTCGGCCTGCCCATGCTTAATGGCTTCGTCGGCGAATTCCTCATCCTCCTCGGCACCTTCCAGGTGCACTGGAACTGGTCCGCCTGGGCCGCCACCGGCGTCATTCTCTCCGCCTGCTATCTGCTCTGGTCCTACCAGCGCGTTTTCTTCGGCGAAGTCACCGTAGAGAAAAACCGCACGCTCCCCGACGCCTCGCCCCGCGAAAAATGGATCCTCGCCACCATGGCCGTAATCACCCTCTGGATGGGCATCGCCTCCCCCTATTTCACCCGTCGCTTCGCCGCCCCGTCGCAAAACGTCCTAGACCAAATGCAGCGCCAATTCCCCCAAGAAGCCTCTACGTCAGGGCACGCTTTCGATCGGACCAGAGGTGAAGTCCCTGCGTCAGGGCACGACTTCAGTCGTGCCGTAAGACAGGGCAAATCGCCGGCTTTAGCCGCTGAGGGCCTGGCTTTGCCAACTTCAAATAAGATTGTCATCCCGAGCAGAGCGAGGGACCTGCTTTTCCGCTCCGCCCAGCAACCAACTTCCCCCGAAAGGCTGACCACCCGCCCATGATCCCCCGCACCGACGACCTAATCCGCGTCCTCCCCGAAGCCATCTGGTGCGGCTTCGGCGTACTGCTAATGCTCCTCCAGCCCTTCACCAGCAACCGCCAACTGCTCACCTTCTTCGCCATTCTCGGCACCGGCCTCGGCACCGCAGCCACGATTTTCGCAGGCAATCCCGGCGGCCCCGCCTTCTTCAACCTAATCCAGATGGACGCCTTCAGCGTCTTCTTCCATCTCCTAGTCGGCCTCGTCGCTTTCCTGGTCGTTCTCGCCGCTGATTCCTATCTTGAGCGCGAGCACCTGCAGCCCGCCGAGTTCTACGCGCTGGTGCTCTTCGCCACCGCCGGAATGGGCGTGCTCGCCTCCGCGCAAGAGCTCCTCACCGCCTTCATCGGCCTCGAGATGAGCTCCATCTCCAGCTACGTCTTAGCCGGATACCGCCGCGACTCGCTAAAAGCCAGCGAGTCCGCCATGAAGTATTTCCTCCTCGGCTCCTTCGCCACTGCCTTCTTCCTCTACGGCATCGCCCTGGTCTACGGAGCCACCGGCACCACCATCCTCCCCAACATGAGCGCCGTCGATCCCACCAGCACGCTACTGAAGCTCGGACTCGCGCTAATCCTGATCGGCCTCGGCTTCAAAGTCGCGCTAGCCCCGTTCCAGGTCTGGACCCCCGACGTCTACGAAGGCGCCCCCACGCCGGTAACCGCGCTCTTCTCCGCGGGACCGAAAGCCGCCGCCTTCGCGCTCCTCCTGCGCATCTACGCCACGGTTCCCGCAGCCACGCATTTCTGGTTCTGGGCCTTCTGGGTGCTCGCCGTGCTCACCATGTTCGCCGGCAACCTCGGCGCCCTGGTGCAGACCAACGTCAAGCGCATGCTCGCCTACAGCTCGATCGCGCACGCAGGCTACATCCTGGTAGCCTTCGCCGCCGTTACCTATCTCGCGGGAAATCCCGAAGGCGGTGCCGCCCCAGCCTACGCCGCCGTGCTCTTCTATCTCGTCAGCTACGCGCTCGTAAAACTCGGCGCCTTCACCATCGTCTCCGAACTCGGCGGCCTTGGCGAAAAGCACCTCTCGCTCGATGACTACGCCGGCCTAGGCCAGCGCCAACCCGTAGCCGCGGCAGTTCTCTCCCTGTTCCTGCTCTCTCTGCTAGGCCTGCCTGTGACCGCGGGCTTCTTCGGCAAGTTCTACATCTTCAAAGCCGCCGTAAACTCCCACCTGATCTGGCTAGCCGTCATAATGGCCATCAACAGCGTAATCGGCTCCTACTACTACCTGCGCCTGATCGTAGTAATGTACATGCGCGAGCCCAGCGCCGAATCCAAGCCCGTAGTAGTCGGCTTCCCCCTCACCGTCAACCTCGTCCTGACCATCACAGCCCTCGGCACCGTCTACTTCGGCCTATTCCCCAACCGCATCCTAAATTTCGTCCTCCAATCCAACCTCCTCGGCCGTTAGCCTCGTAAGCAAGAGACATTTTTCCATTGACGACCGATAATCAATTGTGTATAGTTAGCCTCGGTTAAGGGTGGGTCCAAGAAAATCCGGCGGCTAGCTTGCCAATCGAGCAGCCGCGTTTTTATTTGTTGATCAGCTCCAAGACCGCTGCCAACGCCCTAACCCTAAGTCCCTTTAGAATCAACACTTGCAAAAGTGTATGAAAACAAGGGACTTTAACTACCTTTAGAATGAACACTTATGCAAAACCGGGGGGAGGGGTGTCGCTCGGCGCAAAAGAAAAGCCCGGAAGCGTTTGCCTCCGGGCCCCACCTAAATGCTCAAATCCAGCCTTTACGTCAGCTTCAAGTACAGGAGGATCCCCACAACGAACGTGAACAGCGTCAGTGTCTCCACGAATACCAGACCCAGCAGCATGGCGGCGCGAACGCCTCCAGCCGCTCCGGGATTGCGTGCGATGCCCTCACACGCAGCTGCAGCGATGCGTCCCTGGCCCAGTCCGCCGCCAACCGCCGCTATGGCAACGCCGAAACCGGCGGCCAACGCCAGCGTACCCGGACTCAGAGGCGCCTTTTCTCCCGTCGCCCCGCCTTGTGCAAACGCTGCCGGAGCAATCATCATCACCGCCACGAGCACCAGTAAAACAACCGCTGCTTTCTTCATTCGAGTTCCTCCTTCAGAATTGCCGCCAGGAGGTGGTTCCCGGACACCGTGCAGCCGGGCTCACGCTGAAACGGCTACTGCAAGCTCTATTAGTGTTCGTCCGCGGTCGCAATTCCGATATACGCAGCGGGCAAGATCGTGAAGACGTACGCCTGCACCACGGAGACGAACACGTGCAATCCAATGAAAGCGATCGGAATCAGCGCAGGAAAAATTCCCAGCAAAACGCCCAGCACGGGGGACTTGCTCCAGCCCCAAATCGCCGGACCGGCCAGCAGGCTCACGAAAATCCCGTAGATCATGTCGCTTGCGAAAATGTTCGCCCACAATCGAACTGTAAGCGACAACAGCCGGGCCGCCGTGCTGATCAATTCCACCGGAAACAGGAGAATCGCCAGCGCCCAGTCCCCTACTCGTTTCGGCGAACCCGCAAACGTTGCGAGATACCCGCCAAGCCCATGATGGCGCACGCCCTGCCAGTTGAAGTACAAAAATGTGATCACCGCGCACGCCAGCGGCACGCTGACGGAGGAGGTCGGCGCTTTGAGAAATGGAAACGCGCCGAATAAATTCGAGAGCAAGACGAAAATCGAAACACTGCCCACGACCGGAACATACCGTTCCCAATGGTGTCCCGCGTTTTCTTGCAGCACATCCGTGATGCCGAATCCCAACGGATTTGTCAGCAGCAATTCCGCGACTTGCTGCGAAGCGCCCGGCCGCTCCACCGATAAACGGGAACGCACCCACAAAGCGAAAATCGTGCCCACCAGCAGGACCAGCAGGCCCATCACGACGTGCTCAGGAATCGGCAGGTCTGGATTCGTGGGACGAATGTGCAAAGCGGAAAGCAGAGCCAGCGCGGCTCCGCCCAAGTAGTGATTCACCAACAACGTAATCCAGCTTGCGTGCTCTCCCATGCCGCTTCGACTCTCCGCTACTTGGGGGTCGGAGCCTGCCTGCAGCAGACAGGCTTTAGCTCCGACATCACCCTTAAACTAAAATGGGCTTTAGCCCCTGAAGAAAACTTTTACTCCCATTAAGTCAACAAATCATTTCGTTTGAAACAGTTCGTACACACTTGCGGCAATCGCCGCGGCTGCTAAAGCGCACATTCCCACTACCATGCTAGCAAGGGGAACCCTAAGAAGTTTAAAAATAACATACACAACCAGGGCTAACAAGCCGTAGCGGAACACCGCCGCAAAGTAAGCGCCCAGCGGCACGCGCGGTTTCTCCGCGCCAGCCTGCGCCGCGGAAGCCGCCACCAGCGCATCCAACCCGCGCCGCAGCCACCGAAAATTAAGCCAAGCCAGGACGGCGCCAATGAGCAATCCGCTAGCCCACAGTCGGCTCCCAGCAAAAGCCGCAGCCGCGCTAGCGGCAGCACCAAACGCCAGCGTCAACCAAGCAATCCGCCGCTCGGTCTCAAGGCCGGCCAGGGACCTATGCTCTGCATCCTGCGAAATGTGAGTAATGGTCTGCATCCTGCGAACTGTTCGTAGATGTCGTCACGCGTGGGGTCCCAGAGGGACACCGAAGATTTTAGCCCAGCACGCCAGTGCTGGGTGCGTCACGGCCACCTCAAAGAGTCCCAGAGGGACGGTGGAGATCAGAGACGGGGAAAGAGCGGATGTTTTCGTGTCACGAATCGCTCTGCGCCAACCGCCGCAAGACTTCCTTCAGTCCCCCGGCAAAACCCAATCCGCCCAAAATCAATGTGAAAATCAATTTCGTGTGCAGCCAACGATCCAGAAAATATCCCAGCACCCCGCCAAGCAACACCGCGCCCACAATGGTAAACGGCAGCTCCATCGCCAGCGCCGTCTGCGAAGAATACTTCTTCGCCTTCGCCACCTCCGGCGATTTCGGGTCGTTATTCGGCGTTTCGTCCACGGGCAATGTCTAATCGGAAACCCAAACTTTTTCTACTTCCTTACCGTTCCAGGAGTACACGATGGCCCAGGATCCATAACCACAAAATACGATAACAGGGTTGGTCGCATGGATCGTCTTGTCACCCTCGTAAAGGCCCTCATATTTCCCTGGCCCTTCGCGCCACACTACGGGAGTCCCATCAGTAGTCTCCAAAGAGCGAATATCCCACTCGCCGTTTAGTTGGCGGGCTACTATGAGTTCAGCTTTGCGTTTCGGGTTCTCACCCGAGATTAATACCAGAGCCCATGTTGCCTTTCCGCCGCCGTAGAAGTTGACTCTTACCAGACCAGGGCATCGAGACCCGTGGTCCTTCTTGTACAGTTTCGTTTTGTAGTCATCCAGGTCCGCCAAACTTACCAGGCGCGCGCTAGGAAACTTCTTCGCGATTTCGTTGTCGAGACCTTGCGGCAACGTACAGCCGCTAATGGAGCCTGCAGCAGCGCCCCCAGCGGCAGCGAACAAGCAAAGACCAAACGCAATCAGCCACTTCGCAGTCATGTATTCCCTTTTCGTGTTCATTTCTCGAAGAGCAGCTCGCCGGCGCGATGCGTGGCCTTCACCACTGCTTTGATTAGCGTGACGCGTAGCTTCCCTTCTTCGAGTTCCATGATGCCGTCGATGGTGCAGCCTGCAGGCGTGGTTACTGCATCCTTCAGCAGCGCGGGATGGTCGCCGGTCTCGAGCACGACGCTGGCCGCGCCCTTCATTGTTTGCGCCGCGAGCAACGTCGATACATCGCGCGCCAGGCCAACTTTCACGCCGGCTTCCGCCAGCGATTCCAGAATGATGTACGCAAACGCCGGCCCGCTCGCGGAAAGGCCCGTGACCGCGTCCATGTTTTTTTCGTCGACCACCACGGTGCGCCCCACAGCGTCGAACATCGTGCGCGCAATTTCCAGATGCTGCGCCGCAGCATGCGAGCCACGGCAAATCCCGGTCATGCCGCAACCGACCGCGCACGGCGTGTTCGGCATCGCGCGAATCACCGGCACTTTGTCGCCGATATGCTGCTCGATATAGGTGGTTGGTACAGACGCCGCCACAGAAATCACCAGCGTCTTTTCGGTCAGCTCCGGCGCAATCTCTTTCAACACTTCGCCGACAACTTGCGGCTTCACGCCGAGCAGCACGATATCGGCGCCGTGTACGGCCTTGCGGTTCTCCGTGGCCACTGCGACGCCCAGTTCCTTCGCCAGCGCCGCCGCTTTTTCTGCGTGCTTCACCGTCGCCGTCACGCGCGCAGCATCAAACAATCCCTGCTTCAGGTACGCGCGCAGCAAAATCCCGCCAAGCTTCCCAGTCCCCAGAACCGCCAATCTCTTGCCTGCAAGTTTCTGTGACATAGACCAAGCATTGTTGACGACGCAAGCTGGCGCGTCAACTCCGTTTAGCGTGCGGCTTCGATTAGTCCACGCTTCAGGTAACCGGCCTTCGACTAGCCCGCTCTTCGAGTAGCCCGTGCTTCGAGTAGCCCCGCCTTCGAGTAGAATGGTGCGCCCATGAAGCCTCGCTTCGATGCCGGCGATTCCTCCACGACTCACCGCTCGGCGGTCCTAGCGGTCCTCGTCATCCTGGTCGGCACGCCCATGTTTTACGCGCGCACCTCGCCGCGCCAGAGCAGTAAGGAAGTAGTGCACAGAACAGATGTCAGCGTGCCGATGCGGGACGGTGCCGTTCTTCGCGCCGACATTCTGCTACCGGGCGCCGAGGGCAAGTCCCCCGCGCTGATCTATCGCACGCCGTACGGCAAGCAATTCGCACTGAAGGAATACAAAACGTTCGAGAAAGCCGTCGCGCGCGGTTATGCCCTAGTCGTGCAGGACGTCCGCGGACGTTACGCTTCCGACGGCGAGTTCGTTGCGTATCAGAATGAAGGCCGCGACGGATACGAAACCATCGAATGGACCGCAAAGCAACCGTGGTGCGACGGCAACGTCGGCACGTTCGGGCTTTCCTACCCTGGCGCGGTGCAATGGCTTGCCGCCGTCGAAAATCCTCCGCACCTGAAAGCCATGGTCCCGGCCATGACGTTCTCCACGCCGCGTAATTTCTTTTATTCCGGCGGAGTGTTCGACGGCTCGTGGCTCGAATGGATCTGGATGAATATCGCGCCGGATATTCGGCGGCACAAGAATCTTGGCGGCTCGCGGACCTACGAAGAAGCTGCGGAAACCTGGAAGCGCGAACACACACACCTGCAAACGTTCCTACCGTTGCGCGATTTGCCCGACCTGAAAAATGTCGTGCCGTTTTATTACGAATGGCTCGTGCATCCGCCCGCCGACCCGTGGTGGGAATGGGCCGAGCTTCGCAATAAATACGGGCGCGTGCACGCCGCAGTGCTAAATCTTTCCGGCTGGTACGACGAGGCTTATGGACCCGATGGCGCTACAACCAATTTCGATGGGCTTCTGAAGGAACGCCGCGGAGAAAAGGACCCGCGAACACATACCATCATCGGTCCGTGGACACATGGCGGCCAGGAAAAGACGCGCGCCGGCGAGCGCGATTTTGGCCCGAGCGCTGCAATCGATTACGACGAGCTCATACTGCGCTGGATGGATCGCTACGTGCGCGGCATCGAGAACGGTGTTGACCGCGAGAAGCCGGTGCGTCTCTTCGTGATGGGGAAGAACACTTGGCGCGAGGAATACGCATGGCCGCCTCCGCACGCCAATCAGCAAACGTATTATCTGCGGAGCGAATCAATCTCGGCCCGCTTCGCCCGGCTAAACCCAACAGCGCCAGATAAGCCCGGGAGCTACAACGAATTTATTTCCGATCCCTCGCATCCCCTCACTGATCCCCACACCGCCTACGGCGCTCACGATTACCGCTCGCTCGCGGGCCGCAAAGACGTTCTTGTATACGACACCGATCCCCTCCTGGCCGACACGGAAGTCACCGGGCCGATTCACGCCGAAATCTATGTTTCCGCGGACGTCCCCGACCTCGATTTGTGGGTGCGGCTCCTGGATGTCGCGCCAGACGGCACGGCATTTAATCTCATGAGCCCGGGATTAGACGTCCTGCGCGCGAGCTATCGCAACGAAAAGCTGCAACCCGAATTGCTCAAGCCCGGCGAGATTTACAAGCTGAATCTCGACCGCATGCTCACCAGCAATGTTTTTCGCACCGGCCATCAGATTCGCATTCAGATTTCCGGTGCCTTCTTCCCGCACTTTTCGCGCAATCTGCAAAGCGGCGAGTCGGAAGTAACTTCGTCCGCAATGTGCCCGGCCCACGTGCGGATTCACCTTGACCCCGACCACCGCTCGCACATCGAACTGCCCATCATTCCACGTTGAAGCCCCCTGAAGGCCCGGCCGGAGCGAGTTGATACAGCCGACACACACAGCGCCGTGAGCCGCTCCAGTGCGCCTTTGCGATGACACAATAGCAAACGAGCGACATGGCCCAGCTTCACAATTCGATGCCAACTGTGGGTGAAGACCGCGCCGCGCAGCCGTCCGGCCTGGCCGGCGCCGCGCATGGATTCATTTCGTTTTGTCTCGAAGGCGGAATTCATCTATGGGTGCGGCTCACCGGCAGACTGGTGCGCAGGAGTGATGCTCCCTGGCTTGCAGGCCCACTAGGCGGCAGAGAGCGCATCGGCTCCGGCATTTACGAGCGCGTGGCGCAGGCGGGGGGCCTGCTAATCCGCACGCCGCCTCACGCTGGTCTCCTCGAACACTTCAACGTTCTTCGCGGGCCGAACTTCAATCCCGATGCCGTGCACCCGGATATCCGCCATTTTTACGAGCATGCAGCCGAGTACCAGCTCGACGTGTGGAGCGAAGTCTCCCTCATCGGGCGATTCTTTCTGTGGCTGCTGGTGGAGTTCATCAGCCGGCGCATGGACCAGTTGAATTTCCCGATCTCTTCGCTGGAAGTGGCCAAAGGAATGACCAGCGAAGTGGTGCAGCTCGTGGAGCCCGCTTCAGGTCGAATCGTGAACACCGGCTGCCTGCGCCGACTGAAATCTTCCGGGCGCGTGATTTACGCCGGCCTGTATTCCGCAACGCAACTGCCGGACGAAACGGGGCCCTGCGTGAAGGTCACGTTTCCCTGCCGCGGCAGCGCGAATGTCTATCTCAATCCCGTCGCGCACCCGGATGGATCGTTTGGCCTGGTGTCATCCGGTTCGGCGTTTGGACGCACCGGCTTCTATCGCATGATCGACGGTGGGCCGGATCATTACATCGTGCGGCACGTTCGCTCCCTGCGCGAATTGTTCCATGTGTATGTGGACGCGGAAGGCGTGCTGCGGACCGATCACACCGTCTTTTTTCTCGGGCTATCTATTATTCGGCTGCACTACAAGATGACGCGCGTTCCGGTTCCCCACTTTTCTACTCAGGATGAGCAAGACCTCATCGCCGTCGAAGACATCCTCTAGAACTCTGCTCGTGAATTCTGATGGTTCTTTGCGCTGCATCCGTAAAAGCGGCGGCACCTCGAAGCTCAGGGTAAATCAGACCGCACTCCAAAATTAATCGTGGCGGGCACCGTGCAACACACGCACGGCGTGAGGCAGCAGATGCGCTACGGCTTCGATTGATTCCGTTGCGCCTTTGGGGCTTCCCGGCAAATTCACGATTAGAGTTTTGCCGCGGCTGGCGGCTACCGCCCGCGACAGAACCGCTGTCGGCGTCTTCTCCAACCCTTTGCGGCGCATCTCTTCCGCGATTCCGGGAATCACGCGATCCGCGACGGCCCGCGTAGCTTCCGGAGCATTGTCGCGCGGTCCGATTCCAGTCCCACCTGTCGTGAGAACCACGTCGACGCGCCCGGAATCCGCGAGCTCGCACAACTGCGTGCGAACGGCGTCAAGATCGTCCGACACGCGCAACGTCGCCACAATTTCCCATTGCAGGCCGCGGCAAAATGCAACCACCGCTGGCCCAGAAAGATCTTCGCGCTCGCCGCGCGATACGGAATCACTGATGGTGAGGACTGCTACGCGCATGGGCGGGATTACTGCGTCTCGACGGCGTCGCGGCTGGATTCATCCATCAACCGCATCGCTTCCATCAGCAAGCCGGTGGTGTTTTTCGTGGTGGTCGTTCGCGTCGACTCATTGGCGGAGTTGAAATCGATCTCAAACTCGCCTTCGCTCCACAAAATGACTTTGTACACCGCGTCGTCGCCCTCGATGTTGCCAATTTTCGCGTCGCGGCACTGCCCCGAGGCGAAATACAGCTCGCCCTGTTCGCTGCCTTTGCGCACCACCAGGCGGCAGGATTTCTGGCCCATCTCCAGCGATTGCAGCAAATCGGTCATGCTCATTTCTTCCAGGCGGCCTTGAATAATGCCGGGGCGCGTGGCGTGCTTCTGCATTTTTTCGAGATGCAGGCGGTCCACCACTTTTTTTGTGATGCGCACAAGGTCTTTCACCAGGAACGGTTTGGCGATGAATTCTTCCACGCCGTCGACCAGCGGACGCAGGCGCTCTTCGATATCGGCGCGGCTGGCCATGAACAAGAAAGGAATGTGCCGGGTCTTCTCGCGGCTGCGCAGCTTGTCGAAAAGCTGGCGGCCATCGAGACCGGGCATTTTGTAGTCACAAAGAATTACGTCCGGAGGATCATCGACGGTTTTTAGCAGCGCGTCGCCGCCATCGTGCGCGACCATAACATCGCAAACGTGCTCAATCCCGCGAAACACGAGCTCGAGCACCAGCGGATTATCTTCCACCAGCAGCAACTTGATGGTGGTTTTCCCGGAGGCAGGGGTCATCGCTTGCGCCTCCGCGGCGCGCGCGGCCGCCCTTCGTCGCGATGGAAATCGCCGCTCTTTCCGCCGGTTTTTTCAACCAAGTAGATGTCGGTGATCTCCATCCCTTTGTCCAGGGCTTTGCACATGTCGTAGACCGTGAGGGCCGCGGCAGTAACCGCCACCAAAGCTTCCATTTCCACGCCGGTTTGCGCGGTTGCGATAACCGTGGAGTGAAGTTCCACGCCATTTTCACATAGGCGCGCAGTCACATCAATGTGCGTCAGAGGGAGAGGGTGACAAAGAGGTATCCACTCCGCGGTGCGTTTTGCGGCGGCAATTCCGGCAATGCGCGCCACTTCCAGGGGATTGCCTTTCGGGTTTTTGAGGCGGCGCACGGCGGCCACAACGCGCGCCGCCATTTTTACGAAGGCGTGTGCTTTGGCGGTGCGCGTGGTCACTTGCTTGGCGGAGACGTCGACCATTTGTACTTCGCCGCGTTTTCCGTAGTGGGAGAGTTTTGGCATCGCTTTACTCTACGCAGCGAAAGAGAAATCCATCAACACAGAGTTCACTGAGAGCACAGAGGGCACCGAGAAGATGAGTCAAATTGTGTCCTTGCGCAGCAGAATTGGCACTGTCTCTCCAACCTTGACTTGCTCACGATCCGCGGCAACCACCAGGAAGCAGTTCGCGCGCGCTAATGCTGCTATATCTCCCGAGCCTTGCCAGGGCAGAGCTTTTACCTCCGGCTTTGTGCCGCGCCATTCGACTCTGGCGGGGAGAAAGTGCGTCAGGCCTGGTTTTTCGTTTAGTGCCGCGCCGAGGCGCGCTTCGACGAACGGCAAGTCGCGCGCGGATGAACCACCGAGCAGATCGATCGCGGGCACAACGAACAACTCGAACGTCACCATTGTGGAGACCGGATTCCCGGGAAGGCCAAATACAAATGTGTCTCCGCATTTGCCGAAGACTGCTGGCCTTCCAGGGCGGATAGCGACGCCGTCAAAATAAAACTCCGCGCCCAAGTCTTTCAGCACGGTTTCAACGAGATCGTACTTCCCCATCGAGACGCCGCCGGAGAGGACGAGCACGTCTTCCCGCAGGCCGCGCGAGATTTTCTCGCGAAGATCGTCGATGCGATCGGCGGCGTTGCCGAGCAGAACAGGTTCGCCTCCGGCGAGGCGCACTTGCGCGGCGAGGGAGACGCTGTTGCTGTTGCGAATCTGAAATGCGCCGGGCTCCTGATCGATCGCCACCACTTCGTCGCCGGTGGAGAGAATGGCGACGCGGGGCTTACTGGCGCAGCGCAGTTGCGTCGCGCCGACCTGCGCGGCCAGCGCGAGCTCGGCGTACCCCAGGCGCATGCCCGGGGGCAGAATTGTATCGGCGCGCTTGGCCTCGCTGCCGCGCGGCACGATGTTTTGTCCCGGCTGCGCAGCGCGCTCGAATCGCACCGAATCGCCATCGCGGCTCGTGTGCTCGATCATCACAACCGCATCGGCGCTGGACGGAACTGCCGCTCCGGTCATGATCTGCACGCAAGTGCCTGAAGCCAGCGGCTGCGTGACCGTGTCGCCCGCTTTGATCTCTGCGACGCATCGCAGTGTCGCACCGGGTGTGGCTTCCGCGGCGCGCACGGCATATCCGTCGCGCGTGGAACGATGGAACGGCGGATAGTCGCGATCCGTCTTGACCTCTTCTGCGAGCACGAGGCCAAGCGCGTCCCATATGCTGATGTTTGCAGCGGCGCGCGGACCTCTTGCCTTTTCTACTTGTTCGATGACGGTGCGGCGAGCTTGCTCGTAGGTGAGCATGGGGAGAGTTCATCAGGCTGCGAGTTATTCCAGCCAGCGCGCGAGCTCGGTGCCTTGCGGAACGATCGTGGCGTCGCGCTCGGGCCCGGTCGAGATCATACCGATTTCCACCTGCAGGAAATCGCTGATGAAGCGCACATAATCCACCGCAGCTTTGGGCAATTTTGCATTGTCCCTCACGCCGTAAGTCGATTGGCACCAGCCCGGCAGCGTCTTGTATTCCGGCGTGACGTGCTCATACTCTTCGGCAAGCGCGGGCATTTCGCGCAGTGGCGTCCCTTTGTACTTGTAACCGACGCAGACTTGAATCTCGCGCTGCGTGTCAAACACGTCCAGCTTTGTGACTACCAGCGAATCAATCCCGTTGATCATTTTGGCGTAGCGCTGCACGGCCAGATCGAGCCAGCCGCAGCGCCGCGGGCGTCCGGTGACCGCGCCAAATTCCTTGCCGCGTTCGCGTACTTCGCGCGCATCGAGGTCGGGCATCTCCGTGGGAAAGGGCCCACCGCCGACGCGCGTGGTGTAAGCCTTGGATACGCCAAGGACGTTCTTGATTTTTGTTGGCGGCACGCCGACGCCTGTCGTGGCGCCGCCGGAGATTGCGCTCGAGGAAGTCACGTAAGGATACGTACCGTGATCGATGTCTAGCATGGTGCCTTGCGCGCCCTCGAAGAGCACGGATTTGCCTTCATCCAGCGCACGATTCACCAGTTCCGCCGTGTCGCAGATGTAAGCGCGAATCTTTTCGCCGAGCCGCAGCGTTTCTTCCACTTCGTGGGAAAAATCGATGTCCGCGCCGTACGCTCCTTTTGCCAGGCGATTTTTTTCAGCAACCACGCGCGCGGCTTTTTCGCGGAAAAGCGCCGGGTCGAGCAAATCGCAAACGCGCAGGCCGCGGCGCGCCATCTTGTCTTCGTAGGCCGGACCAATGCCGCGCGAGGTGGTTCCAATCTTGTTTGCGCCGCGCGCGCTTTCGGCGGCGCGGTCGAGTTCGCGATGATAGGGGAAAATTAGGTGCGCGCGATTGCTGAGGTGCAGGCGGTCCTTTACGTCGACGCCGGCTTTTGAGAGCGTTTCAATCTCCGCGACGAGGGCCGCGGGATCAACTACAACGCCGGCGCCAATCACCGCTTGCTGCTTGGGGCGCAGAATTCCGCACGGGATGAGCTGCAGTACGAAGCGATCTTTGCCAATGATTACGGTGTGCCCGGCGTTGTGTCCGCCGGCGACGCGTGCGATGTAGTCAAAAGCACCGGCGAGATAGTCGACGACTTTGCCCTTGCCTTCGTCACCCCATTGCGCGCCGACCACCACGACTGATTTCATGCAGAGCCCTCACTCGCACGCGTCTTGCAGCTTGCGGCCGTATCACCCGCACCCTTCCCTCAGCGATTCTGAGAAGGAAATGTCAGGTGGGAAATGCACGAAAACGACAGAAATAGCATCGTACGCTGCGCTCGCGTTCCGCGCAAGCGTCGCCAAGCCACCGGGAAGAAAAGCTTTACCACAGAGATCACGGAGACAAGAGCACAGAGTTCGCAGAGAAGAGAGACGCTTCTAACGCAGCCTGCCGCCAAGCTCTTTGTAGCGGTAGCAGGTCACGGCGTGGTCGTTTACCATGCCGGTGGCTTGCATTAGCGCGTAGCAAATTGTGGAGCCGACGAAGCGGAAGCCGCCCTTGGCCAGGTCTTTGCTTAACGCATCGGACTCCTTCGTTCGCGCGGGCAACTTGTGTTTCCAGGCGTTTTGTTTGGGCTTGCCGTTTACGAAGCGCCAAACGTAGGCGTCGAAGCTGCCGAATTCTTGCTGAAGTTTCAGGAATGCCTGGGCGTTGCTGATGGTGGCCGCGATTTTCAGCCGGTTTCGGATGATGCCGGGATCGGCGAGCAACTGGCGCACCTTTTTCGCTCCGTAGCGCGCGACCTTCTCCGGATCGAACCCGTCGAGGACTTCACGATAGCGTTCGCGCTTGCGCAGCACCGTGTCCCAGCTCAGTCCCGCCTGCGCGCCTTCCAGGATGAGCAGCTCGAACCATTTGCGGTCGTCGTGCAAGGGCACGCCCCACTCCTCATCGTGATAAGGGATGTTCCATTCATTGCTGGCCCAGTGGCAGCGCACACGTGTTTCGGAAGAAGAAGCCATTTGCGGTTTATACCAGAAAAGGTGTTTGGGCGGCAGATCAGGACGGCCACAAGCACGCCGACAAAAGAAAGGGCGTGCCAATTAAGGCACGCCCTTTGAGAATCCAACCATGCTGCTAATCGCCACCCAGCCGGATCGCGGATTAAGCGGTCGGTATGGCCGGTGCAAAGTGGCGCTCGAGCGCCTTGGTAATCTGTTCTTTCGGCACCGCGCCGACGATCTGCTCCACCACTTGCCCATTCTTGAAAACGAGCAGCGTGGGGATGCCGCGAATGTTGTAGCGGCCTGCGGAGTTCATCGCTTCATCCACGTTGAGCTTGGTCACTTTGAGCTTGCCTGCGTAATCATGCGCGATTTCCGCAACCGTGGGAGCCAGCATGTGACACGGGCGGCACCATTCCGCCCAGAAGTCGACCATGACGGGTTGCGCGTTGCTCGCCGTCAAAACTTCCAATTCAAAATTGCCATCGTTTACTACCAGGATGCTGTTGTCGGCCATGTTCTTTGTCCTCAGGGGCTTGCCGAAGCAAGCTCGCCTTCGTCTCCTCAACCAGTTTAATTAGATGTTGCAACAGGCTTTTGGTTTCGTGGCGCCGGAGCCGTCTCGGGCACTGCGGGCAAGCCCCTTGCGGTGCGCGCCGCCGCGTAAACCTTGGCGTATTCCACCGCGGAGCCCTTCCAAGAAAAATCCTTCGCCATGCCGTTCAGTTGAATGCGCCTCCAAATGCGCTCGTCCATGAAAAGATGCAGCGCCTGGCGGATACTGCGAATCATCGCGGCGCCGGAATACTCCACGAACTTGAAACCGGTTCCGGTGCCGTGCTCGATGTCGAATGCTTCAATCGTATCATCGAGTCCGCCCGTGGCCCTCACAATCGGCACGGTACCATACTTAAGACTATAGATCTGGTTCAAGCCGCAGGGTTCGTAGCGCGACGGCATCAGGAACATGTCGGCACCGGCCTCGATCTGGTGCGCGATGGCATTGTCGTAGGCGATCTTCACGCCGACGCGTCCGGGATACGCTGCAGCGAGCGCGCGAAACAGCTCTTCATATTTGCGATCGCCGGTGCCGAGCACGACCAGCAACAAATCCTCGCGCATCAGTTCGTGCGCTCTTTCGGCAATGAGATCGAAGCCTTTTTGGTCGGCGAAGCGCGACACGATGCCGATCACCGGCTTCGCCAAATGCTCGGAAGGCAGCTCGAAAAGTTCTAGCAGCGCTTGCTTGCACGCTTGCTTGCCGCTCAAGTCTTTGGCCGAATATTTCGCGGCGATGAATTTGTCTTTTTCCGGGCTCCAGAGCGTGTAATCGACGCCGTTCAGGATGCCGACCAGCCGGTCGGCGCGGCCACGCACGACGCCGTCGAGTCCATAGCCGTATTCGCGGGTCTGAATTTCCTGCGCGTATTTGCGGCTGACGGTGGTGAGGTAATCGGAGAAGACCAGTCCGCCCTTCAGAAAATTAACGCTGCCGAAAAATTCAATGCCGGCGGGATGAAAGACGCCCACGGGAATGCCGGCGCGGTCGAGCGCATCCCGGCCGAAGAGGCCGTGATAGCCCATATTGTGAATGGTGAAGACCACCGGAATATCGCGCACCAACGGGTCATCGCCGTAGGAGGTGCGAAGTAGCACCGGTACCAGAGCCGACTGCCAGTCATGGCAGTGAATCACGTCGGGGCGCCAGACATGCTTGGCGATTTCGATGGCCGCGCGGCAAAACTCGCTGTAACGCTCGGCATTGTCTGGAAAATCGCCGCCGATGCCGCCGTAGAGGCTATCGCGATCAAAATAGGCAGGGTCATCGACGAAGAAATAACGCACCCCGCTGAGCACGGAACCATCAGCGATGGAGGGGAAACGGAGGCGCGTTCCGCCCATCGGAATCGTGACGCTGGGCAGGACCACGGAGTTAGTCTGGGTTCCACGGTAGCGGGGCAGTACCACGGCGACCTCGTGCCCGAGGCCGACTAACGCTTTTGGCAAAGCCTCGACCACGTCCGCGAGGCCGCCAGTTTTGGAAAAGGGCAGCCCTTCCGATGCAACAAAGAGAATTCGCACTGTGCTCCCAAAGAAGAATGAGAAGGGTTAACGCTATCCGACGCTACCACTGTCGTCAAGCGGGCTTGCACGTATAATGTGCCTCCACGCGATGCGGGGAAAAGATATTTACCACAGAGAGCGTAGAGGGCGCTGAGAAGAATGCCTCGTCAACGCTTAGGCCAGCATTTCCTTGCCGACGCAGGCTGGCGCGAAGAGATTGCGCGCGCCATTCGTGTTTCGCCGCAATCCATCGCGCCATCTGCCTCCGCGAACAGCGCTGAGTTTTGCTGGATCGAAATCGGCGCAGGGCACGGTGAAATGACGGAGCACCTCGCGTCAACGGGTGTGCCTGTCCACGCCATAGAACTTGACCCGCTGCTTACGTCGGCTCTTAAGCGGCTCGCGAAGCGCTTCTCTAATCTGGAGATCGTTTCCGCGGACATTCTGGAATCGGATATCGCCAAGATTGCCGCGGGGCGTCGCATACGCGTTTACGGCAACCTGCCCTACTACATCACTTCGCCAATTTTGCATCACCTGTTCACCAGCGCCGAACTCATCGAGGAGATCCACATTGTCGTCCAGCACGAAGTGGCGCTGCGCCTGGCTGCGCAGCCGAGAACGCGCGATTACGGCTATCTTTCCGTACTTACACAATATTTCTCGCGGCCGGAACTGGTGCTGGAAATCCCGCAGGGAGCCTTCCGCCCGCCGCCGGAAGTTAGCTCCGCGCTGGTTACGCTTCGCTTCCCCGGCGAGCGCGCAAAGCTCCCGCAGATTGACGAAGATGCGTTCCTGGAGTTTGTAAAAGTGTGCTTCTCGCAGAAGCGCAAAACACTGGTCAATAATCTGAAGTCGCGTGTTAAGCCCGAGCTGGCTCGGGAGGCTCTGGCGAACCTAAAATTGCGTGCCGACGCGCGCGCGGAGCAACTTTCCGTGGCCAATCTGGCCGCTATCTTCCAACAATTGGAGTTAGCCTAAACCGCTCTTGGTGCTAGCTAGAACGTTGTCTAGTCCGAGGTTTTCTGTTTTTTCTGCGCGGCGACTAAACGATCGGGATAGTCGCTCATGATGCCGTCGACGCCGGCATCGATCAGCAAGCGCATGTGCGCGGGATGGTTCACCGTCCAGCACACCACTTGCAAATCTTTCTTTCGCGCTTCGGCCAGCAGCGCCGGCGTGACCAGGTCGCTGCGCACCGCCAACTGGCGCGCGCCGACCTCCACCGCACGCTCGACCGGCCTGTCGATTTGCCCGTCGTACAAGACGCCGGTCATCAGCGTGGGCTCGATCTTGCGCAGCGACTCGAGAATTGCGACGTCAAACGAAATCACCACCGCACGCGGAATTTCTCCCGATTCGCGCAGCGAGCCAATCAAAGCGTGCTCGCTACCCCACGAGCCGCTGGGTTTCAGCTCCAGATAGAACACGACATCGTGTTTCTTCGAAAAGTCGAACAGTTCTTCCAAGGTGGGAATACGCTCGCCGGCAAATTCGCTGCCGAACCAGGAGCCGGCGTCGAGGCGGCGTAATTCCGCCAGCGTGAGATCGTGCACCGCGCCGCGCCCGCCGGTGGTTCTGTCTACGGTGGCGTCGTGGATGGCCACGAACCGCGCATCGCGCGAAAGCTGCAGGTCCGTTTCGATGAACGGCGCGCCCAGGGAGACGGCTTTGCGAAATGCCGCCAGAGTATTTTCCGGCGCATGTCCGGACGCCCCGCGATGCGCAATCACCAGCACAGTGTTCTCACCCGCACGCCCATTTGCTGATTGAAGTGAAAGGCCCGTTTCATTATGCTAGCACCCGCTGCAAGGCGTCGCCTTGCAGTCTTCTCCCAGGGGTCCTGAGTCTAATAGCCGAACCACCAGGAATTTCACATAAGGAGACATCTAATGCAGACGCACCGAGCCTCGTTCGGTATCGTGCTAGTCGCCCTCTCGCTTGTCGTTGCCGTTATAACGTTGGCGAGCGCACCACACAGTACGAAAGCCCAGCGCGAGACCAAAGCCAATCAAAATCTGGTGCGGGAAGTTCGCCACCAGCTTCTCCTTCTTCCCTACTACTCCGTTTTCGACAACCTGGCGTTCAAAGTAGACGGCGATCACGTCACGCTCGAGGGCCAAGTGACCCGTCCCACGCTCAAGTCTGACGCCGAAGCCGCGGTCAAGAGCATCGAGGGCATTTCCGGCGTGACCAACAACATTGAGGTATTGCCCCCCTCTCCGATGGATGACCAGTTGCGCCACGCGCTCTATCGCGCCATCTACGGTGACCCGGTGCTCTCCAAATACGGATGGTCTTCCATGCCCTCGATTCACATCATCGTGAAAAATGGGCATGTCAGTCTTGAGGGTGTTGTCGACAGCGAGACGGACAAGAATCTCGCCGGCGTGCGCGCTAACAGCGTGCCAAACGTTTTTGAGGTGAAGAACAATCTGGTAGTTAGCAGCAGTCATTGATTGCGGTCGACATCTTTGCTCTGCGCAAAATAGGGCCGCACAGCGTGCACCGGCCCTGTTTTATTTCCACCAGTACGCCAGGTGTGCACGGCTCTAGCGCGCCCGCTTCTACCTTGCCTCGACCCGTTTCGTACACGGTCCAACGTATAGCATCGGTCTTCGCAGTATCGGAAAGTATCCTGCCGTGCGTCTGCGCCCGGGAGCGGAGAAAAGAGCCGTTTTCGACCCTAACTTCAGGATGGATGAGCAGACAGTCCCGTTTCGGGAAGTTCCTGGTCCCAGGAGAGTAACTCGGTACCGGTCGCTTGACACAGTGTCCACGCAATGAGCGCGAGTCCGGCGATCACATGATGCATATCCAGTCTTATGAGCAGGTTAGCGGTATCGCGGCGGCCCGGCGTTGGCCTCTTAATTGCCTCTTGTGTAGGGATACCGCCGCTACGCTCTCCAGAGAGTCAGTCGCGAGGACGAACTGATGGCCACAACCAGCACCAAAGCCGGGCTCTCGATTACGCCTTCCGCAATCTCCGACCGGTTGATGCCCGTAAACACCGCCCCGCCCGGCTTCGACGCCGCGCGCGACCTGCCAGCGGGCTTTCCGGAGTTCCTCGCGCCGTTGCACGCCGCGCTCACGCTGCGCCAGCGCGTGCTGATCGCCCGCCGCGAAACGGCCCTGCACGAAGCGCACGCCGGCAAGCAACCCAATTTCCTGCCGCCCTCCGTTTCGACCATGCAAGCGTGGGAAATCGCGCTGCCGGAATGGTGCTCCGACCAGCGCAACCAGATGACTGGCCCGGCGGACGATGCCGAACTCGTCGTGAAAATGCTCAACTCCGGCGCGCCGGGCGTGATGCTGGACCTTGAAGACTCCAACGCTAATACCTGGGAGCATCTCACCAAGGGAATTCGAAACGTTCTGGAAGCGCTTGCCGGCAGGCTCACCTACTCCGATAAAAAGCGTGACCGCACGGTGAGTATTCAGCCGAGCAAGACGGTTCTCCTCACTCGCCCGCGCGGCCTGCACCTGCACCAAGCCGGCGTTCTTCCGGGCGAGCTGCTGCCGGCTTCACTGTTCGACGTCGCGATGATCGCCTACCAAGTGGATTTCGACGCGCTGAAGCATCCGCTTTGCTTCTACATCCCCAAGTCGGAATCCGCGGATGAAGCGCTGTGGTGGCGCGATCTTTTCCAGATGATCGCGCGCGCCAAGGGTCTTCCCGCCGATGCCATCAAGTGCATGGCGCTGGTGGAAGCGCATCCGCTGGCGTTTCAGATGGAAGAGTTCGCCTGGAATCTGCGCGAACACATACTGGGCCTGAACCTGGGCCGCTGGGATTACATGGCCAGCCTAATCCACTTCAACCTGGAAAACCCGGAATGGGTTTTGCCGGATCGCAACACCATTCCGCACAACGTGGCCTTTTTCCAGAATTTGCGCACGCTGATGCCGGAGATCTGCCACAAACACGGCATGCTGGCCATCGGCGGCATGACCGCGCTTTATCCGAGCCGCGACAATCCGGAGCTCAATGCGCGGGCCCTTGCGGTCCTTGCCGAGGACAAAAAGAATGAGGCGTCCTGCCTGATGGATGGCGCGTGGACCGGCCATCCCGACCAGAACGAAATCGCGGTCACGCAATTCCCTGCTCCGAATCAACTCAAAGCCCGCCCGAAGAATGCCGATTCGCATCCCGACCTGCGCCCGCTGCCAACGGGCGTCGGGAAGCGCACGCTGGTGGGCACGCGTGCAGCGATTCGCACCGTAATCCGCTACCGTAACGGCGTACTGAACGGCCGGGGCGCGAGCCTGCTGGACGGCTACATGGAAGATCTGGCCACCGATCGCATTTACCGGCTGATGATTGCGCAGCGCATGAAGCACGCGGGCACGATTCACGTTCTCGACGAGAACGGACAAGCGGTCCGCCACACTCCGGAATTGATCCACGAGCTCTTTGATCAGGAGTTGGAGCAACTCTTGCAGGAAAATGCCAAACAGTCCGGTGACCCGGCGCAATCTGCCACGCAAGCAGGCAGGCTTGCGGAAGCGCGCCGCCTGAGCGAAGAGATGATTCGCCGCAGCGAGTTCAATCCGGTTTGAGTTCAACTTTCGTTTTTTAAGGCTTTAGGTCCCCAAGCAAGGAGCTGCAATGTCATTGAACGGCAACAATGGAAACCACACGCACAACATCCATTCCGACTGGGCCACCAACCCGCGCTGGTCCGCGATCACGCGCCCGTATTCCTACGCCGATGTGCTCCGCCTGCGCGGCACGATCCAGATCGAGTACACCCTGGCTCGACTCGGCGCGGAACGCTTGTGGAACCTAATGCACACGGACGCGTATGTTGCCGCGCTCGGCGCGGTCACTGGCAATCAAGCGATCGAAATGGTGCAAGCCGGCCTGCAGACGATTTACGGCAGCGGCTGGCAAGTTGCCGCGGACAATAACACCGCGGGGGACGTGTACCCTGATCAGAGCTTGTATCCCTGCGATAGCGCGCCGGCGTTGGTCAAGCGCCTCAATCGCGCGCTGCTTCGCGCCGATCAGATCGAATCCGCGGAAGGCAAGCGCAGCGGCGTGTATTGGTTCGCGCCGATTGTGGCGGACGCGGAGGCTGGCTTCGGCGGCGCGCTCAACGCCTACGAGCTCATGAAAGCGATGATCGAAGCGGGCGCCGCCGGCGTGCACTTCGAGGACCAGCTCTCCTCAGCCAAGAAGTGTGGCCACCTCGGGGGCAAAGTCGTTGTGCCCATCCGCGAATTCATCGAGAAGCTGACCGCCGCGCGGCTGGCTGCCGACGTTTGCGGCGTGCCCACAATTCTTATTGCGCGCACGGACGCCAACTCCGCCGGGCTGCTCCTATCCGACGCCGACCCACGCGACCGCGAGTTCATCCATGGCGAGCGCACCGCCGAAGGCTTCTACCAATTCCGCGGTGGCATCGACGCGGCGATCGCTCGCGGCCTTGCCTATGCGCCCTATGCGGACATGCTTTGGTGCGAAACCTCGACGCCCGACCTCGCCGAGGCTCGGAAATTCGCCGACGCCATTCACGCAAAATTCCCAGGCAAACTTCTCGCTTACAACTGCTCGCCGTCCTTTAACTGGAAAAAGAAGCTGGACGACGTGACCATCGCCAATTTCCAGCAAGAGCTTGGCAAGATGGGCTATAAATTCCAGTTTGTGACGCTGGCGGGCTTCCACTCGCTGAACATGAGCATGTTCCACTTGGCGCGCGGCTATTCTCAAGCGGGCATGACCGCTTATTCCAAGCTGCAGCAGGAAGAGTTCGCGGCGCAGGAGCTGGGCTATCGCGCGGTCACACACCAGCGTTTCGTGGGCACCGGCTATTTCGATGAGATCGCACAAGTCATCTCCGGCGGTCATTCCTCGACCACCGCATTGGCCGGGTCGACCGAGGCTGCGCAGTTCCACCCACAGCATGAGGCCGACCGCCCCGCCACAGGACCCCTGTAATACGAGTGTCGTAGGACGATCTCGAGCGGTTCAGGAGCGTCCAAAAAGAAAGGCCGCGTAAGCGGCCCCTCTTCCAGGAAAAAATAAGGCTGGGTTGGAATTCTTTACTGATCGCTTCCGGTGGTCCCTGGCTGGGAAGCTTCCGCGCCGGCCTGATCCCCCAAGCGGATTTCATAAGTCTTCCCTTGGAAGAAGATGTCGGTCAATGCGTTCCTGCCGTCTTCGGACTTCTTCGCGGCGTAGCCATCGGTGCGGTTCTTCTCGCTGACAGTTACCACCTGCGCCGGCACTGAAGCTACGGTTTTCTTGCCGCTGGTGATGTTCAGCTCGACCTGGGGGCCTTCCCCGTTCCATTCAACCTTGTACTCGCCCGGTGGCAACTGCTTGCCTTGCACGTCCACGCTCTCGTACAGGTGCAGCGTGCCTTTGCTCGCACCTGCAGCAAAGGCGCTGGCGGCCAGCAGCAGCGACGCTCCAGCCAAAGTGACTAGGTTCCTCGACCCTTTCATTTTTCGCTCCCTTTCTGATTGTCCTCGCGAAAACTCCCGTGACAGTCGCAGGAGCCTTGGCGGCACCTACAGTAGGATGCGGAGGCGGTGCCGCTGTCACACCAAAAGACCGAATGTAAGCTATTGATACTTATGGGGATAACGACATTCCCTGCACGCCCCTGAACACCGTGTAGGGCTTTCGCCCGGAAACTGCCCTTTTTCCGGGTGCGACGCTTTTGTGTCCTTCTAGCCACGAACCTCCCCCAAAATGGGGACTACCGTACCATTCAAGTTTTCCTACGTTTGGCTGATGATGACTGGCGTATGGCGAGCCTCTATTTTTGCCAGCCTCACACACAGAACCAGGGAATGTTGCGTGCCATCCTCAATCGCGAGGACTGCCAGCATCTCGCGGCGCCCGGCAAGATCACCTATGTCGGCCAGGAATTCCCTACTCTGGCAAACGGCCAGCCCCAGGAGCGCGATTTTGCCGTGCTGAAGGTCGACGCCGAAGAAGGGGACGCGCAATGGCGCCCAGGCTTTTATCGCGTCGATGCCGACCTGATGGAGCTGAACAGCGTCCTCCTAACCCTGGCCCGCTGAGCTCGTCTGCATCTCGTAGTAACTTCCTGTATGGCCCCTACGTGCGCTGGTGTGGTCTTCTGGTGGAGTAGCCGCCAAGTCGAAGTCAAAGCCACTGCATCGGCGGCTACTAAGTCCCACCCGGAGGGCTGCCATGCATACAAAGCGAGTGTGGAGAAGCATCCTCGTCGTCCTTGGAGTCGTTGGCGCGGTGACCTTGCTGCCGGACCTCATCCGCTACATGAAAATCCGATCGATGTAAGAGCTTCGCAAGGCCTTCATACCGCTAGCGAGAATCGCTGGCTTGCTGTCCGGAGGCGTCGAGTCTATCCTGATAGCACGGCCATGAATCGCGTCTATCTGGATCACAACGCCACTACCGCTGTCGAGCCGGAAGTGCTTGACGCGATGCTTCCGTATTTGTCGGGGGAGTATGGCAACGCCGCCTCGATTCACACTTTTGGGCAGAAGGCACGCGCTGCGGTCGAAACTGCGCGCGAGCAAGTCGCCACGCTGATCGGCGCACGTCCGCAGGAGATCGTTTTTACCAGTGGCGGCACGGAAGCGGACAACCACGCTATCTTTGGTGTGGCACAGCCATTTTCAGCCGTACTCCGTGATCCGGGTGGCGTTACCGCTTCCAAGCACCTCATCACTACGGCGATTGAGCATGAAGCTGTGCTCAACACCTGCCAGGCGCTTGAGAAGCGCGGCGTTGAAGTCACCTATTTGCCTGTTGATCGGCAGGGACTCGTTTCGGCGGAGGCGTTGCGCGAGGCCCTGCGCAAGGAAACTGTGCTGATCACGGTGATGCATGCGAACAACGAGCTCGGTACCGTGCAACCGCTCGAAGAAATTGGGCGCATCGCCGCGGACGCTGACGTTTACTTTCATACCGATGCCGTGCAATCCGCTGGAAAGCTTTCCATTGACGTGAACGCTTTCCGCTTGGACTTGCTCTCCCTCTCCGGTCACAAGTTTTATGCCCCGAAGGGCGTCGGAGCGCTGTACATCCGCGGGGGCACTCGTTTGCAGCAGCTTCTCTATGGCGGGCATCACCAGCGAGGATTCCGCCCCGGCACGGAAAACGTAGCCGGAATTGTCGGCTTGGGCAAAGCCGCGCAGCTTGCCGGGAAGCTACTCGCGGAAGATACGAGGCGCGTCTCAGCTTTGCGCGACCGTTTGGAGCAGGGCCTGCTTTCGCGCGTGCCGCATGCACATGCCAACGGCGCGCGCGCCCCGCGCACTCCCAACACCACAAACATCACGTTTCCGGGAATAGAAGGAGAAGCCCTGGTCATTGCGCTCGATCTCAAAGGGCTTGCCTGTTCCACAGGCGCGGCATGCTCCTCGGGGGCCGTCGAACCCTCGCACGTGCTGACCGCCATCGGTCTTTCGCCGGAGGACGCTCGCGCCAGTTTGCGCTTCAGCCTCGGACGCCACACGACGCCTGCCGAGATCGATTTTGCATTGCAAATCGTGCCGGCCGCCGTCGAACAGCTCCGCGAACTCTCGCCAACCTACCGCAAGGAAGCCGCGGTGCGGTCGTAAGCGCGCGGCCGCATATCGCTGAGCATCAAGCATTGGTTTTCCCGTAAAATGAATAAAGCATGAGCAGCGCAACCCAATTCGACACTCTGCCCGCGAGCGATGCGGTCCAGAACGGCTTGATTGCCGTGGCCATGAGCGGCGGCGTCGATTCCTCCACCGTCGCGGCCCTGCTCCAGCAGCAAGGGCATCCCATCATCGGGCTGACCATGCAGCTGTGGAACCAGCGCCGCTTGCCGGAGTTGCAGGGCGACGGACCTGCCCAGCATCGCTGCTGCTCGCTTGATGACGTCTACGATGCCAAGCGCGTCGCGCAGCACCTGAATTTTCCGCACTACGTGGTGAACTTCGAGCAGCAATTTGAGGCGCGCGTGGTGCGCCCGTTCGTTGATCAATATCTCGCCGGGCGCACGCCCATCGCGTGCACCAACTGCAACACGGATGTAAAGTTCGAGCCGCTGCTGCGCATGGCTCGCCAGATTGGCGCCGAGCGCCTGGCCACTGGCCATTACGCGCGCATCCGCCGGAATGAGCAGACTGGCCGGTGGGAATTGTGGCGCGCTCGCGACGATAGCAAGGACCAGTCTTACTTTCTCTGGGGACTGACGCAGGAGCAGCTTGCGCGCAGCGAATTTCCTTTGGGCGAGCTGAGCAAGGATGAGGTGCGTGCGGCCGCGCGGCTGGCGAACCTGCCTGTGGCGGATAAGCCGGAGAGCATGGAGCTGTGTTTCGTTCCCAATAGGAACTATGTTCAGTTCATCGAAGCGTATTCACGGGAGCGCGGCGCGGCGCTATCGAACAACGAGGGAGAGATTGTTTCCGAAGATGGCGCCGTTATCGGGCGTCACAGCGGTGTGCATAATTTCACCATCGGGCAGCGCAAGGGCTTGGGATTCGCGGCCGGCAAGCCCCTTTATGTAATCGCCATTGATCGCGAGAATAATCGCGTGGTCGTCGGAGATGATGAATCGCTGCGCACCACGACATGCGAAGTGCAGGACGTTAACTGGATCGCGCACCAGGCTTCCAGCGAAGCGGTGCGGGCAACGGTGAAGATCCGCCATAAGCACGTCCCTGCCGAAGCCACCGTCACGCCGCTGGATGCCACGCATGCGCGAATCGTCTTTGACGCTCCGCAGCGCGCCATCACCTCTGGGCAAGGGGCCGTTTTCTATGATGGTGAGCGCGTCCTGGGCGGCGGCTGGATTCGCTAGGTTAATCGGCATAGGGGGAGCGGTCGCCCGCTCTCCCTTGCCACACCACCCGACATGCGGGTCCGCATCGGGCGGTTCAGAGGGTTACGCATCGCCCGCGAACAAGCGAGGTAGACCAAGCGAATCGAAGTAAGCGATGGGAAGCGCGGAAGACAGGGCCGGACTGTTCGCCAAATG
>WNFR01000121.1_pt1 | contig 72565 bp, 57 predicted proteins | sample 5400221 | NCBI WGS metagenome assembly WNFR01 (sample SAMN13153357, study PRJNA577476) | soil metagenome | isolation source: 40 cm soil under Madrone tree | place: USA:California | collected 2016-06-14
GGAACCGATGCTAAGGCTATGGTCGCCGCCGAGCAGTATGGGCATGCGGGAATCGACGAGCTCCGCGTACACGGCGTCGCGGACCGCGCGATTCCACTCGGTCACCTCGCCCAAGTGTCTATAGCCGTCCACCGGTCCTCGCACGGGATTTGCGGGTCCGCGCAAATCACCGCGATCGCACACGTTGACGCCCTGCGATTCCAGCATGGAACGGATGTCGGCGACGCGCAGGGCCTCCGGCCCCATCGAAGCCCCGCGGGTACCGGCGCCGATATCGCTGGGAGCGCCGATCAGAGAGACACGGTTGTTCATGACGATGCTCATGCCGACTTGCGGATGCGCGACGCTGCGCCCAATCCCAGGGTACCGCCAAACAAATCCTTCGGATTATCCAGTTCGGGCACCAGATCGATTTGCCGTGTGCTGCCCCGCTCTTCCTTCAGCAGAGAATGAAGAAACCGCAGCGCGGAATAGTCCTCGAGCGCAAACCCCACCGAATCAAACACCGTGATCTCTCCCGCATCCGTTCGCCCCTGCGCCGTGCCGCGCGCAAGCTCCGCGAACTCCGTCACCGGATATTCAGAAAGCATTTGCTGAATCTCGCCTTCGATGCGCGACTGGGGTTCGTATTCGACGAAAACCCGAAGGCCGGCCATGCGCAACAGGTCGGGGTGCAATTCGGTCTTGCCGGGGCAATCGCCGCCGACGGCGTTCAAATGCATGCCGGGTGCAATCATCGGCGGCGTCAGGATCACGGCGTTGCGCTTGTCCGCAGTGACGGTCGTGACGATGTCCGCGCCTTTGCATGCGTCCGCGCTCGATGCGGCGCGGACGATCTTGAGATCGTCGAGCTCGGGCAAGGCTCGCAGATTCTGCTCGAGCTTGGCCGTCGCCTTCGGATCGGTGTCGAACAGCCGCAACTCGCGTATCCCCGAAATCCTGTGAAATCCGATGGCCTGAAATTCGCTCTGTGCGCCATTGCCGATGAGCGCCATGACGCGACTGTTCGGCCGCGCCAGATGCCGCGCCGCGAGCGCCGACATCGCCGCCGTGCGCAAGGCGGTCGTGACGGTGAGCTCCGACAGCAGCAGCGGATAGCCGGTCTGCACGTCGGCCAGCACGCCGAACGCCGTGACGGTGAGCAGTCCGGCGGCGGTGTTCTTGGGATGACCGTTGACGTATTTGAAGGAATACAATCGCCCGTCGCTGGTGGGCATCAATTCGATGACGCCGACAGCGGAATGGCTTGCAAGCCGGGCGGATTTCTCGAATTCGCTCCAACGGCGGTAATCCTGCTCGATCTCGTTCGCCAATCGCTCGATGAACGCGCCCGTGCCGATCCGAGTGACGAGCCGCAGAATGTCGCTGACGCCGATATAGTCGATCACGGTCTGAACTCCCTCAAAGCCCGGGTGGGGTCCCTCTATGATCGCCATCGGCAGGGCCAACAAGAAGACAGCAAACTGCACAAATTGCGGTGTAGATTGCGCATTTCGCTAGGCAATAGTGGCATAATGCACAACGTTTCCGCGGAAGCGCTAAAGATGGACGGGCAAGTGTGGCGCCCGGGAGGGGCAAGCTCCATGGATGACCTCGACCGCAAACTGATCGCTCTGCTGCGGGAGAACGCGCGCATGCCGGCGGCCTCGCTCGCCAAATCTCTGAAGGTCGCCCGTGGAACCGTCCAGAACCGGCTCGCAAAGCTCGAGCGCGACGGCATCATCGCCGGTTACACGATCCGGCTAAAGCCGAAAATCGACGAGCAGGGCATCGTTGCCCTCATGACCATTGCCGTCGAGGGCAATCGGATCGAGCCCGTCCTGCGCACCCTACGGGGCGACCCGGCCATCGTCACGCTGTACACCACCAACGGGCGCTGGGATTTGGTGGCGGAAATCCGTGCAGACACCCTGCAGTCCTTCGATCAGGTCCTGGGCCGGATCAGGCGCGTCGAGGGGATTTCCGGCACGGAAACCAGCCTGTTGTTGTCCACGCACAAGCTGTGACCCACCGGGGATTGGCAGCGCCCATCCTCTATTGGCATTTGCCTTATTCTGAGCTATCCTATGCGCCATGGAGTTAACGTATACGTCAGGTAACAGCCTATTACAGGAAGCTCGTGGAGAGCCGGCGGGACAGTTCTATTCCGTGACGCAACTGGCGCTCGACTTGGGCGTGACCGCGCGCACCATCCGATTCTACGAGGACAAGGGCCTCATCTCGCCGCGGCGCGCCGGCAACAATCGCGTGTACACGCTGCGCGATCGAGCGCGCATGATCCTGATCCTGCGCGGCAAGAAGCTGGGGTTTAGCCTGCGCGAGATCAAGGAATTTCTCGATCTCTACGACGTTGACCCCACTCAGGCGAAACAGCTTCGGTTGCTGCTCAAGGCGGTACACGACCGCATCGTGCAACTCGAGGATCAGCGGGTCGCTCTCGACGAGGCCTTGGGCGAACTACGCGACGTCGAAGCCCAGACTCACAACGCGCTCGAAGCGCTCGGAAACGACGCAAGGCGTACGGTTAAATAACGCAATCGGAGGATCGAGAATGAAAAATGTCGTCATTGCAGGCTACGCCCGCTCACCCTTCACCCTGGCCAACAAGGGTGCGCTGATCCGCGTGCGCCCCGACGATCTCGCCGCGCAGGTGGTTGCTTCTCTGATCAACCGCACCAATGTCAGGCCCCAGGACATCGAGGACCTCATCGTCGGCTGCGCGTTCCCCGAGGGCGAACAGGGTTTCAACGTCGGCCGTTTGATCGCGCTGCTGGCCGGGCTGCCGCAATCGGTGGCGGGGATGACGGTGAATCGATTTTGCGGCTCGTCGATGCAATCGATCCACATCGCCGCGGGCCAGATTCAACTCGATGCGGGCGACGTGTTCATCGCAGCCGGCGTCGAGAGCATGACCCGTGTCCCCATGCTGGGCTTCAATCCCATGCCGAACCCCGTGCTCCAGGCGAAACAGGCGGCGTATATCAGCATGGGCGATACCGCGGAGAATGTGGCGGCCAGGTGGCACATCAGCCGCGAGCAGCAGGAAGCCTTCGCGGTGCGCAGCCAGCAACGCGCCGCCACCGCCGCCAAGTCAGGGAATTTCGCGAACGAAATCGTGCCCATCACCACCAAGAACGGCACCGTCGACACGGACGGCTGCATCCGTCCGGAGACCACGGCGGCCGCTCTCGCTCAATTGAAACCCGCCTTCTCGCAGGACGGCACCGTCACCGCCGGCACCGCGTCTCCGCTCACCGACGGCGCTTCGGCCGTGCTGGTGTGCAGCGAGGATTACGCGGAAAAACATGGGCTCACTCCCCTCGCCCGCATCGTCAGCGTCGCGGTCGCCGGCTGCGCGCCGGACATCATGGGCATCGGCCCCGTCGGTGCGACGCAGAAGGCCCTGCTGCGCGCCAAGCTCGAGATCTCGGCAATCGACGTGGTCGAATTGAACGAGGCCTTTGCCAGTCAAGCGCTCGCCTGCGCCCGCGATCTCGGAATTCGCGACGAGACCCTGAACATCGACGGCGGCGCGATTGCCCTCGGACACCCGCTGGGCGCTACCGGAGCCCGCATCGTGGGCAAGGCGGCGAGTCTTTTGCAGCGCGTCGGCGGCCGCTACGCGCTGGCCACCCAATGTATCGGCGGCGGCCAGGGCATTGCCACGATCCTCGAGCGGGTCTAGAGGAGCGTTTTCCATGCAACACATCCATAAAGCCACCGTCATCGGCGCCGGCGTCATGGGCGCCGGCATCGCCGCTCAATTTGCCAATGCGGGAGTGCCGGTACTTCTGCTCGATATCGTTCCCGACGGCGCCGCCAACCGAAATGCCCTGGCGGAGGGCGCCATCGCCAAGATGCTCAAGACCGAGCCCGCCCCGTTCATGTCGTCGCGCGCGGCGAAGCTCGTGACTGCCGGCAACATCGAGGATCATCTCGCGCAGGCGGCCGAGAGCGATTGGATCGTCGAGGCGGTGGTTGAACGTCTGGACGTGAAGCAGGCGTTGTATAAGAAGCTCGATGCCGTGCGCCGGCCGGGCACCGCGGTGTCGTCCAACACGTCGACCATTCCCCTCGCCACACTGACTCAAGGGTTGAGCGACGCATTTGCGCGCGATTTTCTCATCACGCACTTTTTCAATCCGCCGCGCTACATGCGCTTGCTGGAAATCGTGACCAGCGCCAAGACCGACCCACACTTGGCCGACACCGTCGCTCAGTTTGCCGATCATGTTTTGGGCAAGAGCGTCATCCGCTGCAAGGATAGCCCGGGGTTTATCGCCAACCGCCTCGGCGTCTATTGGCTGCAGGTCGGCGTGATCGAGGCGATCGATCTCGGGCTCACCGTCGAGGAGGCCGACGCCGTGATCGGCAGGCCCATGGGCATCCCGAAGACCGGCGTGTTCGGTCTGATCGATCTGGTCGGTCTCGACTTGATGCCGCACATCAACGCCAGCCTGGCTAAATCGCTGCCGGCCGCGGACGCATTTCACGCGGCGAACCGCGAGTTGCCGCTGATTCAAAAGATGATTGCCGAGGGCTACACCGGCCGCAAGGGCAAGGGCGGTTTCTACCGTTTGAATCGTGCGGGCGGCGGCAAAGTCAAAGAGGCCATTGACTTAGGCAAGGGCGCCTACCGTCCCGAGGAGAGACGGGACATTCCGGAACTCGCGGCTGCGGCGAAGGACTTGCGCGCTCTGCTCTCGTCCCCCGGCAAGATCGGCCAATACGCCTGGCGTGTGCTTGGGAGGACGCTCGCCTATGCGGCGTCGCTGGTCCCCGAGGCCTCGGACAATATCCCCGACATCGATGAGGCGATGCGCCTCGGCTACAACTGGCAATGGGGCCCTTTCGAACTCGTCGACAAGGTGGGCGCGAGATGGCTCGCCGACAGGCTGGAACAAGACGGGCTGCCGGTGCCCGAGCTGCTCAAGGCAGCGGAGGACAAGGGCTTCTATCGTCTGCACGACGGCCGCAGGCAGTACCTCGGCGCCGACCGCGCCTATCACGACCTGCAGCGCCCGGACGGCGTCGTCATGCTCGAGGACATCAAGCGGGTCGCGAAGCCGGTGCTCAAGAATGGGTCCGCCGCGGTGTGGGACATCGGCGACGGCGTCTTGTGTTTCGAATTCACCAGCAAGAGTAACTCCCTCGACGAGGCGGTGATCGCGCTGCTCGGCAAGACCATCCCCCTGGTCCAGGAGCAATACAAAGCGCTCGTGATCTACAACGAGGGGCAGAATTTCTCGGTGGGCGCCAATCTGGGCCTGGCGATTTTCGCGGCCAACATTGCGGCGTGGAGCGAGATCGAGAAATTGATCGCCGCCGGCCAGCAGACCTACAAGGCGCTCAAATATGCGCCGTTTCCCGTCGTCAGCGCCCCGGCAGGCATGGCGCTGGGCGGCGGCTGCGAGATCCTGCTGCACAGCGACGCGGTGCAAGCCCATGCCGAAAGCTACATCGGTCTGGTCGAGTGCGGCGTGGGCGTGGTGCCGGGCTGGGGAGGCTGCAAAGAAATGTTGAGCAGGTGGTCGACCAGCGGGTTGCTGCCGCGCGGCCCGATGCCGGCACCGTCCAAGGTATTCGAGACGGTGAGCACCGCGACCGTTTCAAAATCCGCCGCGCAGGCCAGGGAACTGCTGTTCCTGCGTCCCGACGACGGCATCACCATGAATCGTTATCGGCTGTTGGCGGACGCGAAGGCACGCGCGCTCCAGCTGGCGGTGAATTACGTTCCGCCGAAGCCGCTCGACCTGAGGCTCCCCGGTGCCGCGGGCAAGTTGGCCTTCACCATGGCCGCCGAGGGTTTTCATCATCGGGGCATGGCGACGGACCACGACATGGTCGTGAGTGGTGCGCTCGCGGAGGTGCTATCCGGCGGCGCGGCGGACCCCATCGACCTCGTGAATGAAGACCAAATCCTTACATTGGAGCGCAGCGCGTTCATGCGGCTGATGAAGACTCCAGGAACGCTGGCGCGGATCGAGCACATGCTCGTGACCGGCAAGCCCTTGCGGAATTAAAACCCTTGCGCAATCAGCAGGAGACTTAAAGCAATGCAAACCTACACCCCGCCGCTGCGCGATATGCGCTTCGTGATCCACGAACTGCACGACAGTTCGGCCCTCGCACAATTGCCGGGGCTCGAGGAGATGACCCCGGATCTTCTGAACACCATTCTCGAGGAAGCGGGCAAGTTCATCGGTGCGACGCTGCTCCCCTTGAACGCCAGCGGCGACGCCGAGGGCTGCCATTACGAAGACGGCGTGGTGCGCACACCGAAGGGATTCAAGGAGGCGTACCGGGCTTTCGTCGACGGCGGCTGGGGCGCGCTCAGTTCCGATCCCGAGTACGGCGGCCAGGGGCTGCCGCAGAGCGCGGCCAAGCTGGTCGAAGAAATGATCTGCGGCTGCAATCTGTCGTTCGGTCTGTATCCGGGTCTCTCACATGGTGCGTACCTCGCATTGAAGAGCCACGGTTCCGAGGCGCTGAAGAACCGGTACCTGCCGAAGCTGGTCGACGGCAGCTGGACCGGCACCATGTGCCTGACCGAATCGCATTGCGGCACGGATCTCGGGTTGCTCCGCACCAAGGCGGTGCCGCAGGCCGACGGCAGCTATCGCATCACGGGCTCGAAGATTTTCATCTCCGCCGGCGAACACGATCTTGCCGAGAACATCATCCACTTGGTGCTCGCCCGCATGCCGGATGCGCCGCCGGGCATCAAAGGGATCAGCCTGTTCGTGGTTCCGAAGTTTCTGCCGAATGCCGACGGCAGCGTGGGTCCGCGCAACGGCGTCAAGTGCACGGGCATCGAGCACAAAATGGGCATCAAGGCCTCCGCGACCTGTCAGATCTCATTCGATGACGCCGCCGGATTCCTCGTCGGCGAGCCGCACAAGGGCATGCGGGCGATGTTCGTCATGATGAACAGCGAACGCCTGTCGGTCGGCACCCAGGGCTTGGGTATCGGCGAAGTGGCGTATCAGAGCGCCGTCGCCTATGCCAAGGATCGGCTGCAAGGCCGTTCGCTCTCAGGCACCAAGCACCCCGAGAAGCCCGCCGATTCCATCATCGTCCATCCCGATGTGCGCCGGATGCTGATGACCATGCGGGCCTACAACGAAGGCTGCCGCGCGCTCGGCGTGTGGGTGGCGAACGCGCTCGACCGCATGGAACGGCTGCCGGAGTCGCCCGAACGCTCGGAAGCCGAGGACTTCATCGCCTTGATGACGCCCGTGGTGAAGGCGCTGTTCACGGATCTGGGATTCGAGGCCGCCAATCTTGGGTTGCAGGCCTACGGCGGCCACGGCTTCATCGTCGATCACGGCATGGAGCAATTCGTGCGCGACGCGCGTATCGCGATGATCTACGAGGGAACGAACGGGGTGCAGGCGCTCGACCTCGTCGGGCGCAAGTTGCCCGCGAACATGGGCCGATCGCTGCGCCGGTTCTTTCACCCGGTCTCGGAATTCATCGAGGCACACACCGCGGATCAGGACGTCGGCACGCTGGTGCAATCATTGGCAAAGGCCTTCGGCGCGCTGCAGCTCGCGACCGCCTTCATCGCTCAGAAGAGTTTCAGCGATCCGGAGGAGGCCGGCGCGGCATCCACGGATTATTTACGGATGCTGGGATTCGTGGCTCTCGGCTACATGTGGGTCCGCATGGCCAAAGTGGCCGCCGATAAACTGCCCGGGGCCGTGGGCGAGGACGCCGCGTTCTATCAAGCCAAGCGAACGACGGCGGCCTTCTACGTCGATCGCATCCTGCCCCAGGTCGGCGCCCTGTTGTACGCCATCAAGTCCGGCAAGGCCTCGATGATGGCGCTCGAGGAGGCGGCGTTTTGACCCGCTAAGAAGGAACTTCCGGCGATGTGGGACCATCGATACGCACCACGTTGACGTTTTCGGCGACCTGGTCGCCGACGGACACCGACAACTCGGCGACCGTGCCGTCGAAAGGGGCGATCAGCGCATGCTCCATCTTCATCGCCTCGAGCGTGAGCAGAGTCTGGCCCTTGGTCACGCTTTGTCCGAGGCGCACGGCAACGTTGACGATGCGGCCCGGCATGGGCGATTGCAACGCGCCGTCCGATACGTGGGCAGCGCCGGCGACGCGAACGCTGTCGGGCAGGCCGAAGTTCCATGCCTCCCCACGCCAAAACACCACCCGCTGACCGTCGATGTTCGCGATCGACGCCGGCTCCGCGGGCTGCGCGGGATCGACCGCTACGAAATAAGGCGTCGAACCCACGGCAACATCGATCTTTGCGTAGGCGGGAGCGTTTTGGCGAAAACCGATCAGGTTGCCCCAGGGCCCATGCTCGAGCCGGTCTTCCTGCAGCAGCGCGCGGGCCGCCGCCTGCACCACGGCTTCGGTGGGTTCGGGGGCCGGAATCAGTGCCGCCGCATGACGTTCTATGAAGCCCGTGTCGATTTCAGCCGCGACAAACGCGGCATCACCGGCCACCCGCGCGAGAAACGCGGCGTTGGTCCGCACTGGCCAGACCTCGACGCCTGCGCACGCGGCGGCCAGCTGACGGGCTGCCGCCTTGCGGTTGGAGCCGTGGACGATCAGTTTCGCAATCATCGGATCGTAATAGCCGGTGATCTCGCCACCCTCCTCGATGCCGCTGTCGACCCGGAGCCCTGAGGGCAGCCGAAAATGCCGAAGCGGACCGGTGGAGGGCAGAAAGCCCGCCGTCGGGTTTTCGGCGTACAGCCGCGCCTCCATTGCCCAACCGTCGATCCGCAGCTCGTCCTGCGTGCGCGGCAATGGCTCGCCGCTGGCCACTCGCAACTGCCATTCGACGAGATCCTGGCCGGTGATCGCCTCGGTGACCGGATGTTCGACCTGCAATCGCGTGTTCATCTCCATGAACCAGATTCGGTCGGCGCGGAGGCCCTGGGAGGCGTCCGCGATGAACTCGATGGTGCCTGCGCCCACGTAGTTCACCGCCCGCGCCGCTTTTACCGCGATCGAACAGACGTATTCGCGCGTCTCGGCATCCATGCCCGGCGCCGGCGCTTCCTCGATCACCTTCTGATGGCGGCGCTGCAGCGAACAGTCGCGTTCGAACAGGTGCACCATCTGCCCGTGGCTGTCGCCGAAGACCTGTACTTCGATGTGCCGCGGCGAAAGGATGTACTTTTCGATCAGTACGCGATCATCGCCGAACGCCGCCGCTGCTTCGCGCCGGCAGGACGCCAGTGCCTCATCGAAACCCGACTCGCTCTCGACGCGCCGCATGCCTTTTCCGCCGCCGCCGGCGACGGCCTTGATGAGGACGGGATACCCGATGGCGGAGGCCTCGCTCTTCAATCGCCTCGGGTCCTGGTCCGCCCCTAGGTAACCGGGCGTGACGGGCACATGGGCGCGCATCATCAGGGCCTTGGCCGCATCCTTCAATCCCATGGCGCGAATCGCCGCCGGCGGAGCCCCGACCCAAATGAGACCTGCGTGCAGCACGGCATCGGCGAACTCGGCGTTCTCCGATAGAAAACCGTAGCCCGGGTGGATTCCCGCTGCGCCGCTCGATTTGGCGGCTGCGAGAATCTTGTCTGCGGACAAATAACTCTCGCGCGCAGGTGCGGCTCCGATGGCGACGGCGGCGTCCGCTTGCTTCACGAATGGCGCGCCGGCATCGGCCGCCGAGTAGGCGGCGATGGTGCGCACTCCCATCCGCCGGGCCGTGCGAATGATGCGGCTCGCGATTTCACCTCGGTTTGCGATGAGCAGCGATTCGAGCATGGGCTACATCCGAAACAAGCCGAATTGCGGCCGCAAGGGTATCGGGGCGTTCAGCGTGGCGGCGAACGCCAGCCCTAGGACGTCGCGGGTTTGCACGGGATCGATGATTCCGTCGTCCCACAGCCGGGCGGTTGCATAATACGGATCGCCCTCCGCTTCGTAACGGGCGCGCACCGGCGCCTTGAAGGCCGCTTCTTCGTCGGCGGACCATGGCTCGCTGCGGGCTTCCATGGCATCGCGCTTGATCGTCGCCAGCACCGACGCGGCCTGTTCGCCGCCCATGACGCTGATGCGGCTGTTGGGCCAGGTAAACAAAAAGCGCGGCGAGTAGGCGCGCCCGGCCATTCCGTAATTGCCGGCGCCGAAGCTGCCGCCGATGAGCACGGTGATTTTCGGCACGGACGCGGTGGCGACGGCGGTCACGAGCTTCGCGCCGTCTTTGGCGATTCCGCCCGCTTCGTACTTGCCGCCGACCATGAAGCCCGAAATATTCTGCAGAAACAGCAGCGGGATCCGCCGCTGGCAGGCGAGTTCGATGAAGTGCGTCCCTTTCAGCGCGCTCTCGGAAAACAGCACCCCATTGTTGGCGAGGACGGCGATCGGAATTCCCCACACATGCGCGAAGCCGCAGACCAGCGTCGTGCCGTACAAGGCTTTGAACTCGTGCAATTCGGAGTCGTCGACGATCCGCTTGATGACCTCGCGCACATCATAGGGTGCGCGGACATCGGAGGGAATGACGTCATACAACCCCGCGGGGTCGAGTTTCGGCGGCCGAGGCGGCTGCAATTCGACGCCCGGCTCCCGGATCTTGTTCAACCGGCTGACGATGTCGCGCACCAGGCTGAGGGCTTGTACATCGTTTTCAGCCACGTGATCCACCACACCCGAGCGCCGGGCATGGGTGTCGGCGCCGCCCAATTCCTCGGCGGAGATGATCTCGCCGGTCGCCGCCTTCACCAGCGGCGGCCCCGCCAGGAAAATCGTGCCCTGATTCTTGACGATCACGGACTCGTCGGACATCGCCGGCACATAGGCGCCGCCCGCGGTACAACTCCCCATCACGCACGCGATCTGCGGAATACCCTCCGCGGACATCTGCGCTTGGTTGTAGAAGATTCGCCCGAAATGATCTTGATCCGGGAACACTTCGGCTTGAAAGGGAAGGTTCGCTCCGCCGGAGTCGACCAGGTAGATGCACGGCAGCGCATTTTCCCGCGCGATGGTCTGAGCCCGGAGGTGCTTCTTGACGGTCAACGGGAAGTAGGCGCCGCCTTTGACGGTGGAGTCGTTCGCCACGATCATGACTTCGCGCCCGGACACGCGGCCGATGCCGGCGATGATGCCCGCACCGGGCGCCTGGTCATCATAGATTCCAAATGCCGCCAGTTGCCCGATCTCGAGGAATGGCGAGCCGGGATCCAACAGCCGGTCCACGCGCTCGCGCGGCAGGAGTTTGCCGCGCTCGGTGTGGCGCACGCGAATCGCCTCGGGGCCGCCAAGCGCCGCGGCCGCAACGCGCCGGTGCAGTTCCGCCGCCAGTTCGGCGTTGATCCGGGTATTTTTCGATGTCGTCATGCGCCGATGAGCTCCCGGCCGATCAGAAATCGGCGGATTTCGCTCGTGCCGGCGCCGATGTCATAGAGTTTGGCATCCCGCAGGTAGCGCTCGACCGGCCATTCCTTCGTATAACCTGCACCGCCCAGCGCTTGGATGCCTTCGAGGCACATCCGTACCGAATTCTCCGAGGCCAGCAGTATCGCGCCGGCCGCGTCGGCCCGGTTCGTCTTGCCGGCATCGCATGCGCGCGCAATTGCATACACGTAAGCGCGGGCGGAATTCAATGCAACGTACATGTCTGCGATCTTGCCTTGCATGAGCTGAAACGAGCCGATGGGGTGCCCAAACTGCTTCCGGTCACGCACATACGGCAATACGACATCGAGGCACGCCTGCATCAATCCCAGAGGTCCGGCCGCCAGCACGGCGCGCTCATAGTCCAATCCGCTCATCAAGATTCGGATACCGCCGTCCAGCGCACCCATGAGGTTCTCCGCGGGGAGTTCGCAGTCGTCGAAAACGAGTTCCGCGGTGTCCGAGCCGCGCATGCCCATCTTATCGAGTTTCTTCGAAACGCTGAAACCCTTCGTCCCCCGCTCGACGATGAATGCGGATATCCCCCCGGCCGCGCCGCTGGTGCGCGCGTAGACGACCACCGTATCCGCCTCCGGCGCATTCGTAATCCAGAATTTCGAGCCGTTGAGGACGAAGCGATCGCCCCGGCGTTCGGCCTTGAGCTGCATCGACACCACGTCCGATCCCGAGCCGGCCTCGCTCATCGCCAGCGACCCGACGTGCTCGCCGCTGATCAGCTTCGGGAGATACCGCCGCTTCTGCTCCGGGCTCGCCCATCGCCGCAATTGATTGATGCAAAGATTCGAATGCGCGCCGTACGACAGGCCCACCGACCCCGACGCCCGGGAAATCTCCTCCATGGCCACGACGTGCTCCAGATACCCCAACCCGAGGCCGCCCCATTCCTCCTCCACGGTAATACCGTGCAGGCCGAGGTCGCCCATCTGGGGCCACAGTTCGCGCGGAAAGGTATTGGTTTCATCGATGCCGGCGGCGGCGGGCGCGATTTTTTCGGCGGCGAACCGCGCCGTCGTCTCGCGGATCGCGTCCGCCGTCTCACCCAATCCGAAGTCCATCAGCGTCGCTGACATGGCGGTCTCCCCGAAATGACTGCTTCGAGGGACATGCTACGCGGCTTCTATTCCATATTAAAATTGAAAGATCGATGGACTAGTCATAGTCTATATCTATGATTGATCGCTACCTTCTGCGCTATTTTCTGGCCGTCATCGATTGCGGCAGCTTCTCGAAGGCGGCCCAACAGCTCAACGTGGCCCAGCCGACCCTGTCGGTCGGCATCGGCAAGCTGGAGCGGCTGCTGGGCGCCTCCCTGTTTCACAGAACCAGCAAGTGGGTGCACATCACGGAGGCCGGGTCGCGGCTCGCGGCCCACGCCCGGCGCATCGAGAACGAATTCAATCTGGCCGAGGCCGCGGTGGTCGACATGCGGCCCGCTCGAGCCCTGCGTCTCGGCGTGATCTCGACCTACCCGATGTCGGAGATCGCCGATACCATCAAGGCGGCCAACCGGTCGGCCGCAGCGGAACGCCTGCAAATCATCCCCGGCAGCGAGCGCGAGTTGCTGCAGCGCCTCTCCCGCGGACAGGTCGACGTGGCCTTGACGATCGTACGGCACGACTCGGATCGCTTCACCTCCGAGCCGCTGTTCACCGAGCACTATGCGCTTGCCATGCCAAGCGCCCATCCCCTGGCGGACCAGGCAACCATCGCCGCCGAGGACCTGTCGGACAACACCATGATCGTGCGGCGGCACTGCGAAGTGCTCGCAGAGACCAGTCGGCACTTCACGGAGCGAGGCGTCCGCCCGTTTTTCGCGTTTCGCGGGACCAACGACGAGCAAGTACTGGCGCTGATCCAGGCCGGCTTGGGGCTGACGGTGATGCCCGCATGCTATGCGGCGAAAGGAGTAGCCCGGCCCCTGCTGTCGGGATTCAACGTGAAGCGCGCGATCGGGTTTCTCTACGCGGGTCATGCGGACCATTATCAGCACGCCGCCTTCCCGCTGCTGGATGCGATCCGGTCGCGCTACTCGCATGCAAAATAGCGAGCTTGGGTGATCCGGGTCGAAGCTCTATACTGCACGAAACGCGCAGGAAGCGATTGTAGCCAAGGAAGGAAATGAACCTGTTCACGACATCGGCGCTCTCCCTCGTTTTAGCGCTCGTCCTCGATCTGTGGAGCAGCATCGCCGCCGGCGCGGGTACAGCGCCGTCGATCGAAGAGTTCGCCGCCCGCTCTAGCATCGAGGATGTGACGATCTCGCCGGACGGACGTTACCTCGCCCTCATACAGACGCACAGTGGCCGTGCCGCGGCGGTCGTCATCGACCGCAGCTCGACTGCCGCTTCAGCGCCGCAGGTCGTCATGGGCGAGCCCGACCAGTTTCGCATGACCTGGTGCCGCTGGGCGACGAATACGCGTTTGCTGTGCAGCTTCCTGGGGATGGACAAGCATAACTTCGTCTACGCCGTGACGCGGCTCGCCGGCGTCGATGCCGACGGGAAGAACATGCACGTATTGGTACAGGGCGACTTCAGCGCGCAGGGACAATTCCAGGACCGCATCATCAGTTGGAACCCCGGACCCAAGGATACCGTGCTCATCGAGGCCGACGAAGGTTTGAGTCAATCGCAAATCTCCTCCGGCGCACAGGTGTATGGAAATGTCGGTACCTACGCGGAGCCCGCGGTGTTCGAACTCAACGTCGTCACGGGTGTCCTGAGGATGCGCCAGCCCGCCCGCGCACCCATTCGCCACTGGATCGCCGACAAGCGAGGTCGAGTCCGGCTGGGGTGGGGGTTTTCGGGAACGACCATCTCATACTACGCGCGCCTCGACGGCGACCGCGATTTGCGCAGGCTGACGAAATTCGAAGTCTTCTCTCGGAACAATCACTTCGACCCGATCGCGATAAGCGGCGACGAAGCGAACAAAGCCTATGCTTACGGACCCAGTGACGGCCGGGATGCGCTTTGGCTCATCGATCTGACCGACAAGGAAGAGCCGAGTCTCGTCTTCGCGCACCCGGCCGTCGACGTCGGAAGCCCGTTTATCGCGAGGGACGGTCGATTGCTGGGTGTTCACTACGAAACCGGCTATCCCATGACGTACTACACGGACGATCGGATGGCAGCGCTGAATAGATCGATCACGGAACTGGTGCCAGGGAGGTTTAGCACCGTCTGGGAGTCGACCCTCGACGAGAACGTGTTCGTAATTCGCTCCTACAGCGATCTCGAGCCGCCAAGTTTCCGCGTCTTGGATGTTGGGCGGCACTCGATGCTCTCGCTGGGATCCGCCTACCCCGACCGCGACCTGTCCACCTTTGCGCCCATGCGATCCATTTCGTATCCGGCGCGCGACGGCACTCCAATCCCGGCCTACCTGTCGACGCCGCCAGGAAAGTCCGCCGATCTGCCGCTCATCGTGATGCCGCATGGCGGCCCCATTGCGCGCGACTCGTGGGACTACGATTTTCTGCGCGAATTCCTGGTGAGCCGGGGATACGCGGTGCTGCAGATGAACTTCCGAGGCTCGAGCGGCTATGGGGACAATTGGTTCTTTGCGGCTCACCAGGACTGGGGCGGCCTGACCTACGACGACGTCGTCGATGGCGCGAAATGGGCAGTCCAGCAGAAAATCGCGGATCCCCGGCGCGTGTGCATCGTCGGCTGGAGTTTCGGCGGTTACCTCGCGCTGCTCGGCGCACAACGCAACGCGGATCTATTCCGCTGCTCCGTCGACATCGCCGGCGTCAGCGATCTGGGACTGCTGATCGACGAAGGCCACAATTGGCTGTCGTCGGAGTCGATCAAGATACAGATCGGCACCGACCCCGCGAAGCTCAAGCTCAATTCGCCGCGAATGCATGCGGCCGAATTCGAGGTTCCCCTGCTGATGCTGCACGGCGATTCGGACGCCCAGGTTCCGCTCGAGCAATCCGAACACATGCACTCCGCATTGAAGCGCGCCGGGAAGCCGCACCGGTTCGTAGCCGTTCCGGACGCGGACCACCCGTTCAGCGCCGAGAAGCACCGCGTGATCCTGCTGCGTGAAATCGAGGCCTTTCTGGCCGAACATCTCGGCGCGCCGCCGGGTCAACTGCCGGGTCCATAGCGCTCACGCGCCGGTGGCCGGCGGATCGAGATCCAGTTCCAAGGCCTGGAACTCCAGCCCTTCGATCTCCTGCAGCGACTTGCCGGCGATACCCTGCAGGTCGCCGTACATTCCAATCGTGCCGCCCATGACGCGCTCGATCTGCTCTTCGCGTTTCGCCCACTGTTTCGTGATTGCCTTGCGTTCCCTGTCGAGGTCCTCCTGCATCGAGGAGAAAGCCTCTACGATCGCTTCGATCCGCTGACGGAACCGCGGACCCGTCAGGTATTGATACACCATTTCCGTTTTCGACTGCCGCCCTTCGGAAGCCTGCCGCGCCAGGGTGACTTGCAGCAGTGTGCTGCGCAGGACCGCCGCCACCGGCAGCGCGCATCGCGGATGGGCGACCCACACGCCATCGACGAGATTGAAGGATTCGACGCCCTTCGGCAGCACGCTGCTCACGAGCACGCAAATCTCGGCCTTGGCGGCACGTTGATCTTCCCGCAGCTTCGTGAGCCAGGCGTCGCTCCAATTCCGGGTCCGCTTGGTCTCCCACAGAATCGTACCGCTGAATTGTCCGCCCGGGCTCTTGACGCTCTGGACGATATCGCCGCCGAACTCTCCCTTCGGCACCGGTTCGATGCCGTCGAATGGAAATTTCGCGCGCAACAGGGCCTCCAGTTCCAATTCCTGAACTTCGCCTTGAAGTTGTTGCGAGCTCCGATCCGCCTTGTGCTTCAATTCCTCGATGGTCCGCTGCATCGACAAAATGGTCTCATCCTTCTCGAGCACCTTCTGATTCAGCGCGTCCTCCGCGTCGCGCAGCGCTTTGCTGCGGACTTCGGCAAGTCCCTGCTCGATACGCCTTTCGACGTTGAGTTCCAATTCGCGTTTCGCATCGTCCAGCTCACGCTGCTTCTTGATGAGCCCGGCCTCCGCGTGCTGCGCCTGAGCCAGCTTCTCCTCGCGTGTCTTGAGGACCTCCTGCAATTCGGCCAACTCGCGGACTTTGGCTTCCATCTCCGCCGAGTTCGCCAGTTTTGCCTTTCTTGACTCTTCCGCAACCACGCGTGTCCGCTCTAGCTTCAGTTGCGCTTCGACTTGGGTTGCAACCTGCTGGTCCAAGGCGCGCCGGCCCTCCAGGACCTGCCGCTCCCGTTCGCGTACCCCCTGCTCGCGCCGTGCGATATCGGCGTCCTTTTCGGAAAGCTGCCGCTCGAATTGCTGTCGCGTGGCTGCGATCAATGGCGCGGCCAGCGATTCGGTCAAGCGGATCTCGTAGTTGCATTTCGGGCAGACAACCGTCGGCTCAGTCATATCGGCACTCCTTCGTCGCCCCGGAATTGTCCCCCGTCTGCAGCCGATGCGTCCATCCAGTATTCGAAATGGGCCGGTACTGTATACATGATCTGCTAATCTGGCGGCCCATGAGCTATGGCGATTTGGAAGTTCTGCTGCGCTCGCGGGTGGCGCTGATCGTCGTTGAATCGCGCGACGAAAGCCGCGTGCTCAAGTTGCTGCAACGGGCGTGCCGGCGCGCTCCCGGCGTGATGCCGGCGCCGGTCGCGGCGCGCGCCGGTGACTTGACGGGGAAGCTGCCCCAGGGGCTGCCGCTGTTCGAATGGACCATTACGGACGGACTGCGGCGCCTGGATTCCGAGGGCGGCGGCAACCAGCGCAATTTGTCGGATCCAACGGACGTCCTGCGCCACATTCGGGCAACCAACCTGTGCGCAGTCTACGCGCTCGTCGACTTCCATCCGTTCTTGAAAGATCCCGTTCACGTGCGCATGCTCAAGGATATCTGTCTCGAGTACCAACGCTATCCCCACACGCTGGTCCTGCTCAGCGCGGAAATCGACATGCCTCGTGAACTTGACGATTTGAGCGCGCGCTGCGATCTTGCCCTCCCGGATCGTACAGAGAGGGGTCAGATCGTGGCGGAGGTCGCGCGCGAGTGGACCAATGCTCATCCAGGCAGGAAAGTCGAAACGGATGCGCAGGCATTGGAGCTGTTCGTCGACAACCTGAGCGGACTCAGCGCCGCCGATACGGCGCGCCTGGCACGAAAGGCGATCTTCGACGACGGCGCGCTGTTGGCGTCCGATATTCCGGCCATCATGCGGGCTAAATACGAACTGCTGAATCGTCGCGGCATTTTGCGATATGAACATGATTCCGCTGCATTTTCCGACGTCGGAGGGCTTGGCCATTTCAAGGCTTGGCTGGAGCCGCGCCGCGCCGGATTCGACGGCTCCGCGCCTGCCCTCGATCCGCCGAAAGGCGTGCTCCTGCTCGGGGTGCAGGGCTGCGGCAAGAGTCTCGCGGCTCGCGCTGCTGCGGCGGTGTTTGGTTTGCCGCTGCTGAGCCTGGACTGCGCCGCCTTGTTCGACAAATTCGTCGGCGAGACCGAGCGCAATTTGCGCGAGTCGCTCGGCACCGCCGAATTGCTGGCTCCCTGCGTACTCTGGATCGATGAGATCGAAAAGGGATTTGCCACCGGGGACGCGGACAGCGGGACTTCGCGACGGGTCATGGGTAGCTTCCTCACGTGGCTTGCGGAAAAGCACGCCCGGGTATTCGTGCTTGCCACAGCCAACGACATCACGAGCCTGCCGCCGGAATTGATCCGCAAGGGCCGGTTTGACGAGATATTTTTCGTGGACCTGCCGGATGCCACCGCGCGCGCGGAGATAATTGCCATTCATCTGCGCAAGCGGAGCATGTCTTTCGAGGACAAAGCGCTCGCCCTCTTGGTCCACGCAAGCGAGGGCTTTTCGGGAGCGGAAATCGAGCAGGCGGTCGTCGCGGCCCTGTACACCGCGAATGCCCGCCATGCCCCGCCCTCCGCCCAGTCGATTCTGGCCGAAATGACGGCCACCCGGCCGCTCTCCATTCTGATGGCCGAAAGGATCTCTGCGCTGCGCCGCTGGGCGGCCGGGCGCACGGTGCCCGCGGGATGACGCGAGATCGGACCATGCCCGAAAGAAGCTCCTTCACTCACATCGAGATGATTCTACTGCTCACCGCGTTTGCGGCAGGAGCGGTGGATGTGATCAGCTTTGCCACGCTGGGCGGGGTGTTCGCGTCGGCGATGACCGGTAATTTTGCCTTGCTTGCGTACTACGTTGCGCAGAGCGACGCGCAATCGGCCATGGGTTCCGTGGTCGCGTTGAGCGGCTTCGTATTAGGCTGCGCGCTCGGCGTGCTGCAGCGGCGCAGCCGGGCACAGGGCCAGGCCTTGAGCCTGCTTCTTACGACCGAGGCGGGATTGCTCCTGTTCTTCGCGCTGTATGCGATGTGGACCCCGCACGTCGCGCACGCGCCCTCGGACCATCTCCAGATTCTATTGCTGGCGGTGGCGATGGGCGTCCAAGCCGTCATCGGACAGACGATCAGCTTGACCACCATCGTGTTCACGACGACGCTCACCAAACTCGTCGGAACGATCGCCGATTCCCTGGCAAACGGCGATGCATTGGGCCTCAAGGACGTGAAAATCCAGAGCGCCGTCGTCGTCTCGTACTTGTTCGGGGCGTTGCTCGCGGGCGCCCTCGTCGTGCACAACGCCGAAGCGGTGGTCTTGCTGCCGTTCATCGGTGTGGCGCTGAGCTTGGCGGTGCATCATTGGTCCGGCCGCAGCGCCGGACCAAGACGCTAGCGCCAAGAAGGACTACGAGACACCGGTGGGCGATCACCGCCCGACGAGATCGCCATAGCCCCCGCAGGCGATTCCGGCCCCGTCGATTGCGGCCCGAACGCGCGGGCTGAGGAGCGCCCGGAGTTCTTCGGCATGCCTGTAGGCGCACATCGACGCTGCGATGGCGGTCCCGGATTCGGTGGCCGGATGCAGATAGATTTCAGTGACGCCCGCGGGCAGCCGGGCAAGTACCTCGAGCATTTTCGCTTCGTCCATCGCTCCGCTGTCGGCAATCCCGAAGATCTGGTCGTTGTGCAAAACCCGCGCCGCGCGCAGCCGGGTTTTCATGAGTGCGATCCATGGCATGAGGAGGATGCCGCGGGCGCGTGCCGCCCATCTTCCCTCGCGGCCTGCGAACCAGGCGGGCTCGGCCGGCATCCTCACGGCGGGCGCACCGTAGTCTCTGCCGATTCGCAACAGCATCTCGAGGATGGTTGGATGCAGATGAAAATGCTTGTGCACGTTGACGTGGTCCAACCGAAGACCGGTTCGCGCGAATGCCGCAAACTGGGCGCGAATCTCAGCCTCGAGCTGCCTGCGCACGGATGGCAGTGCAAAATAGCGGATGCCCCTCGCGAACATGCGGCTGTCCATGTGTCCCGAGCCATCCGCAATTGCGGGGATCAGCGAAGGCGCAAGCACCGCCTTGCCGTCGGCAAGCACGAGGTGCAAGCCGACCCGGAGATCCGGAAGCGCGGCCGCCCGGCGGATGGCGTCGGCGGCAGCGGGCCCTCCCACCATCAAACTAGCAGCGGTGAGGACGCCCTCGCGGCTCGCCTGTTCGATGGCGTCATTGACCGAACGGTGCAGCCCGAAATCGTCGGCGGTGACGATCAGATACTGCCGCATGGGGCAATGGCGTCGCAGTCAGAGCCGCAGCACCGGAAGGACGGAGCCATCGCGATTCACATGGTAACGCTCGTTCCGCCAGTGCACCCGTCGGGTGGCGAAGCTCCAACTCCAAAGCGCCAGGCTCAGCACATCCCGCAGCGGCAGCACCATGAATTGCAGGGCTGTCGAGCCATGATGACGGGTGTTGAAATGCAGCAGCAGGCGCGCAACCGCAGTGACCGCGAACATCGCGAAGGCGGCCGGTGCGCCTCCGGACAGCAGTACGCCGAATGCCGCGGTCGGCACCCCGAACGTGACGAATGAAAGGCTGTATCCGACAGGCCTCACGGCGCGAATCGTGCGCAGCCATCGAAGTTCGTGCTGCACGAGAGCTTCGAACCGGTCCTCCACGACGCTGGTCTCGACCACCACGTCGGAGAGCACCGTCCGGAGGCCCAGGCCGCGGGTCAACTCGCCCAATCGATAGTCATCGGCCAGTTGATTGACGATCGCCATGAAGCCGCCGATGCGGGAGAGCACCCGGCGCTCGATGGCAATCGTCGAACCGAACGCGAAAGAGCGGGACCCTCCCAGGGCGGCGACCCGGACCGAGGGTATGAACCATTCGTTGATGAACTGCGACCCGAGCAACGCCCACAACCCGGACCGCGGAACGCCCCGATAAGGGCAGGTCACGATGCCCACGTCAGGATCGAGAAGCGGCGCCACGACCCGGGTGAGGTAATCGCGTCCGACGCGCACGTCGCTGTCGGAAATTACTAAAACGTCATGTCGAGCCACAGGCATCATATTGACCAGGTTGCTCACTTTCCGGCTGCTGCCGTGCTGCCTGCGATCGACGACGAGTTCCAGTTCGCGATTGGGAAACTCGCGTTTCAATCGTTCAACGACGGCAACTACGGGGTCATTGAGATCGGCAACGCCGAAAACCACCTGGAAGTGCGGGTAGTCCTGATCGCAAAACGAGCGCAGGCATTCATAAGTATCGGGTTCGGCTCCACACAAGGGTTTCAAAATCGTCGCGGCCGGCATCCGCTCCGGCGTCGGCAATTCAGGCGGCGCTCGCCCCGACGGGAGGTTCTGCGTGCGCACGGCCACCCAGGCCGCCACGGTGTAAGCCATCGCACTCGTCGTGAGCGCCAAACCGCCCCAGACTATCCCGTTCCAAACCATCCATTGACCTATCATCGAATATCTCTCGGCATCGTTGGCAATCCATCGCGCGGATCCGGGTGAACGCGTAACGGGGCATCTTAGGCTTTGTTTTGCAAAGGACCAGCCCAAGTCTACCTCAAGACCGGAACTCCCGATAAGTCCCCCCCGGCTAGTGTAGCGCCTCATCCAGCAATTCAACCCAATGCCGCACCGGCAACTCGGTTCCCGATTGCAGATGTTGAATACAGCCCACGTTCGCGGACGCGATTGTTTGAGGATTCGTCGCGGCAAGGTTGGCGAGCTTGCGATCGCGCAATTCTCGCGCCAGGATCGGCTGCAATACGGAATAGGTTCCGGCGGATCCGCAGCACAGGTGACCCTCGCGCGCCGCGGACTGCACATCGAATCCAAGTGCGGCAAGTTGCGTTTCGACGCCGCCGCGCAATCCCTGGCCATGCTGCAACGTACACGGTGGGTGGAAAGCGATGCGCCCGGCCGGCGCCCGCAGCTTGCCATCGAGCGCGCGCGCGATATCGGGAAGCATCTCGCTCAAATCGCGCGTCAATGCACTGATGCGGGCGGCCTTCTTGGCATACGCCGAATCGCCTTCCAATGCGTCGCCGTAGTGCTTGACGGCGAGACCGCAGGCCGATGCGTTCGCGACGATCGCGTCGACGGTGCCGGCGGCGACCAACGGCCACCAGGCATCGATGTTGCGCCGCGCATCGCGGAGGCCTCCCTCATGGTCGTTCAGATGATCTCGAAGAGCTCCGCAACAGCCGGCGCCGCCGGCAACCAGAGTTTCGATCCCGCAGGCGTCGAGCACCCGCGCCGTCGCGGCGTTGATGTTCGGCAGCAATGCGGGCTGAACGCATCCGGCGAGCAGCAGCACCTTGCGCTCGTGGCGGCCGGTGGGCCGCGCAGCTGCGCGCGGTCTCGCCGTTCGCGGAACATATTTCCGCAGCGTCCCGGGCACGAGCCTGCGCGCGTGCGTTGCAACTTTCACCAGGGGTGCGAACAGCGAAGAGGTCAGTCCTTCCTTGAGCAGCCAACGCGTGAGTTTTTCCTTCCACGGGCGGCCGACCCGCCGGTCGACCAATGCGCGTCCTATGCTCACGAGTTTTCCGTACCGCACGCCGCTCGGACACGTCGTCTCGCAATTGAGGCAAGTCAGACACCGGTCCAAGTGCTGCTGGGTGCTCCGGCCGACGGCACCGCCCTCCAGCATCTCCTTGATGAGATAGATGCGGCCGCGCGGCCCGTCCAACTCGTCGCCGAGAAGCTGGTAGGTGGGGCAAGTGGCATTGCAGAAGCCGCAGTGCACGCAGCTGCGCAGGATGGACTCGGCGTCCCTGCCATCCTGTGAGTTCTTGAATTCGGGACTGAGGTTCGTCTGCATTGGTTCGCTCACAGCTCCGGGTATAGCCGGCCTGGGTTGAAAATGCCGGCGGGATCGAAGGACTGCTTCAAGCGCTTATGGATGTTCATCGAAGCCGGCTTCAGCGCCGTGAACACGCCAGGGCGTTTGTCGGCGGCGCGCACCAACGTTGCGTGCCCTCCCGCAGTTTCGGCGGCGGATCTGATCTGCGAGGCCGGCGCGGTGCTTCGCCACCATCGTTGGCCGCCGCCCCATTCGATGAACTGCTCTCCCGGCAGTGCAATCGGCGGCGCGCTGTCGGGCACCGCGAGTCTCCATGAACATTCGCCGCGCTCGAGCTGGGCATCGCTGAGAGAAAAGAATTCGCTGCGCTGATCACGAACATCCGCCCACCACGCGGCAGCGGCCTGCGGCTCCAGTTCAGGGCCGCCCGCCGACTCGAGCGCGCGTCCCACGGCGGCCTTTGCGCCGGCCAACCGCAGGTACAGCCGGCCCCGGTGCCAGGCGCTCGCGTTCAGCGGAATACCCTCGCCGGCCCAGCGGTTCAGCTGCTTGAGGGCGGCGGGTTCGTCCATCTCGACACACAATGTCCTGCACGCCGGAAGGATGGGCATCACCTTCAGGGATACTTCGCAAATCACTCCCAAGATCCCCATCGAGCCCGCCATCAGGCGGGATACGTCGTAGCCCGCCACATTTTTCATGACTTGCCCGCCGAATGTCAGCCTCTCGCCCATTCCATTCAACATCGTGACGCCCAGCACGAAATCGCGAAGCGGACCCACGCAGGCGCGTGCCGGACCGGCAAGGCCCGCAGCCACCATCCCGCCGACCGTGCCCGCCGCTCCGAAATGCGGTGGTTCAAACGGCAGGCACTGGCCGCACTCGGCCAATACCGACTCGAGCTCCATGACCGGCGTACCGGCAAGGACCGTGACCACGAGTTCCGTGGGCTCATAACTGGTGATACCGGCGAGTTCGCTCACCTCGAGCGGCTCACCGCGGGGAACATTGCCGTAAAACCTTTTGGTGCAGCCGCCCCGTATTTCCAATGCGGTTTTCGAATCGCGCGCAGCGAGGACGCGATCCGTCAAACGCTGCAGAGCTGCGACCGCCGCACTCATCAAAATCTCGGTAAGTCGGGAAAATTCAGCACACCACGATGCACATGCATCTTTCCGTACTCCGCGCAGCGCTGCAGGCTGGGAATCGCCTTGCCGGGGTTCAGCAAGCCGGCTGGATCGAAAGCGCTCTTGACGGCCATCATTTGCGCCCGCTCGGCCGCCGAGAACTGCACGCACATCGAGTTCAACTTCTCGACCCCTACGCCGTGTTCGCCGGTGACCGTGCCGCCCAGCTTGATGCTGGTCTCGAGAATGTCGGCGCCGAACAGCTCGCAGCGGCGCATTTCATCGGGGTCGTTCGCGTCGAACAGAATCAACGGATGGAGATTGCCGTCGCCGGCGTGAAACACGTTGACGCAGCGCAAAGCATACTTGCCTTCCATCTCCCCGATGGTACGCAGCATCTCGGCCAGTCGTTTGCGCGGAATGGTCGAGTCCATGCACATGTAATCCGGGCTCATGCGTCCGGACGCGGGGAAGGCGTTCTTGCGCCCGCTCCAGAACCGCAATCGCTGCTGTTCATCGCGGCTGATCGCGATACGCGTCGCACCGTTGGCATTCAGAACATCGATCGCGCGCTCAATCTCTTCATCGACCTCCGCAGCGGTTCCATCGCTCTCGCACAGCAGAATCGCCGCGGCGTCGAGGTCGTAACCGGCGTGAACGTAGTCCTCCGCTGCGGCCGTCATTCGTTTGTCCATCAACTCCAGGCCCGCGGGGATGATGCCGGCGGCAATCACTGCGGCAACGGCCGCGCCGGCGGATTCCACCGTCGCGAAGCTGGCCATGATGCAGCGTGCCTGCACGGGGCGCGGCAGCAGTCTGACTGTCACCTCCATGATGACCGCCAGCATCCCTTCGCTGCCCACCACCAGCGGAAGGAGATCGAGGCCCGCCGTGTCGGGCGCCTCGGATCCGAATTCGACCGCCTCGCCCTCCGCCGTGAAGCCGCGCACCCGAAGGACGTTGTGCAAGGTCAGGCCGTATTTCAGGCAATGGACGCCGCCGGAGTTTTCGGCGACGTTGCCGCCGATCGTGCAGGCAATCTGGCTCGACGGATCAGGCGCGTAGTACAAGCCATACGGTGCGGCCGCCTCGCTGATGGCCAGGTTGCGCACGCCGCATTGCACGACCGCAGTGCGGGCGACCGGATCGACCTTGACGATGGCATTGAACTTTGCGAGAGATAACGACACGCCCATCGCGTGCGGCAGCGCGCCGCCCGACAAGCCGGTCCCCGCACCCCGCGCAACGACGGGAACATTCAACGCATGGCAGGCCGCGAGAACGGCCGCTACCTGCGCCTCGGACTCCGGAATCACGACGACCAGCGGTAATTGACGATAGGCCGTGAGCGCATCGCATTCATACGGCGCCGTCTCTTCGCCCCGGTACAGGATGCAGCTTGACGGCAGAATTTTCGCGAGGGCCGAGGCCACCAGGGATTGCCGCGCCGCCCGCAGAGCGGGCGCATTCGACGGGGTCCTGGGGCTGGCTTCGTTCATGACAGGCCGTATCATAGGGGAAACGGGCCGACCACGCCGATCCACCCCAGAGGATTAACCGCGAACGCCATGATTTCCCGCTATGCCTGCTTTTTCCTGTTCGCCCTCATGGTGGCTGCCGCCCATGCGGGACCGGCGCCGTTCGACCTCGCCGGCCCGGTTTTCGAGGTCAAAATTTCGCGCGGTTCCAGCACGCTGCCGGCCAGCCAAGTGCCGAATCTCGCCGCCGGCGACCGGATCTGGCTGAAAGCGGACCTGCCGACCAGCCAATCGGCCCACTACCTGACGGTCGTCGCCTTTCTGCGCGGTGCCACCAATCCACCGCCGGAAAACTGGTTTTTTGCGTGCAAGACCTGGACCGGCAAATGTGCAACCGATGGCCTTACCGTTACCGTGCCGGAAGGGGCGGGGCAGGTGTTGGTGTTCCTGGCGCCGCAGACCGGCGGGGACTTCAAAACCCTGGTGAGCGCCGTGCGCGGCCGGCCCGGCGCTTTCGTGCGCACCTCGCAGGATCTTAACCAGGCAGCCTTGGACCGATCGCGCTTGGAGAAATATCTATCGACGATTCATCGGTTGAACGGATCCGATCCCGTCAAGCTCGCTGAGGTCGCACCCTTGCTTGCCCGCAGCTTGGGTATCAAGGTCGATGATAAGTGTCTGGACCGCCTGCCCCAGCTGCAGGCACCGTGTCTGATGCAGGGGCAGGAAGCGCTCATCCTCAACGACGGACACAGTACATCCATCGTCGAGGCTCTCACCTCGGGCCCCGGCAGCGATTTGGCGATGGAGGCAAGTTTTACACCGCAATTGAGTTACGGCTATTACAGCCCCTACATCGCGTCGGTGCTCGATATAGCGCGCATCTTCGAGTCCTTCGGAACCGCGCAGTACCAGTACATCCCGGCGCTGGCTTCGCAACGCGGGGACAAAATCGCGCTGACACTGAATACCGCTCCTTCGTTTCACAATCCCATGTCGGTCCTGGTGACGGCGCTCCCGGCGGTGGAAACGTCCCAGCTGCCGCCTTTGCATGCCGTGGATCCAAAGGAGATTTACTGCGCGCGCCGGACGCAGCTGGTGCTGCCCGTCGAGGGTGCGCCCCTGGTATTTTCCACGGGCTACGCCCATGACGTGACGCTGAATTTGACGACTTCGGACGGCAAATCGCTGGATCTGACGGCCACTGCAGACGCCGCTCAAGGCGGCTACGTCATCGACACCGCCGGCATCGGAGCGACGAGTCTCGGCGACAGCGTGCAGGCGTCGCTGCACGGATATTGGGGCTTCGATGCCTATCAGGGACCGAGCTTTCGCCTGATGAATGCGCGCGCACGCACATGGGAGTTGGCGGCGGGCGACGAGGCGGCGCTCATCATCGGGCGACAGGATACGGTCCACCTGCGGGCGGACAGCGTGGGCTGCGTCGATGACATCATGTTGAAAGACCCGGACGGCAAGGAATTGAAGGTGGATTGGAAGTCCGTGAAGCCCAGTGAGGTAGAGGTCAAGCTGCCGCTGCAAGAGTCCAAGGCCGGTGCCATCACGCTCCTGGTCACTCAACACGGTCTTACGGAACCGCAACCCGTCTCGCTGCGCGCCTTTGCCGAAGCCGGCCGTTACGACGGCTTCTCCATGCACGCCGGCGAAAGTCAGGGCACGCTGAAAGGCAGCCGGCTCGATGAGGTTGCGAGCCTGACGATCAGAGGCGTGACCTTCGCGCCGGGCGATCTCTTGACTCGCGGCGGCAGCGACGAGCTGCCCATGGTCGCGCAGGACGCCCAGGCCGCGTCCGCGTTGAAACCTGAGCGCGGTGTCGCTGCCAAGGTCTCGCTTCTGGACGGGCGCTCGCTTCCGGTGATGGCGTCGGTCGACGCACAGCGTCCGCGGGTCGCCTTGATCGGAAAAAGTGTCCAGGCATCCGCCGCCACTAACGACAGCAACATCCAACTTGCCGATGCAGGCGAATTGCCGCAAGACGCATCCCTGGTATTTTCGATTCGTGCGCAATCTCCCGCAACGTTTGCACGCGAGCAAAGCGTCGAGGTGGCGACGGGAGACGAGACCTCGGCCACCACCTTGAGCCTCGCCAACGGGGGACTGACGCTGGAGACCGCTCAGGTCGCGGTCGCCACGCTCAATCCCGCCAGGGCCTTCGGACCCTCGACCTTCGGCCCGCTGAAATTTCGAGTGAGTGCCAAGGGCATGGCGAGCGAGTGGCAACCGCTCGCGAATCTCGTCAGGCTGCCGGTATTGAAGGAGCTCAAGTGCCCGCCCACGCCCGAGCTTGCATGTAAACTCGTCGGTACCAACCTGTTTCTTCTCGACTCGATCGCCGGAGATGCGGAATTCACCCACCCGGTGACGGTGCCCGAGGGCTTCTTGGGCGGGGCGCTTCCCGTACCGCATCCGACGGCCGGACCGCTCTACGTCAAACTTCGCGACAATCCGCAGATCGTCAATCCGACGGTGTTGACCATGCAGCAACTCCCGGCCCCGGCGGATGACACAGGACGTAACGAGGCCCGCCGTTCCGCGGCGCGAGGCGACGCTCCGGGCGCGCCGGTGGGTGTACCCGCGACCCCACCGCCGTAGTCAGCAGCCGTCGGCGCCTGTCCTCGCTTCGCCCGTGCGGGCCGTGCGGGCCGTGCGCCGCTGTTGTATGCTGCCTTGACAATTGTTGCCTCGGCAGCTATCATCCTCACCCATGAGGGCGCTGGTAACGGTCGACGGTCGGCAGGAACAGAAATCTTCCGCGATGCACACGGATCTCGGTCCGCTGGTGGCGCAGGTGCGGATCGCCATCATCGCCGGCCTGGACCAGGAGTTTCTCGGATGCGAGGAGGTGGCGTCGCTCGAGGTGACCGCGGCGCAATTTTCCATCTTGAAGGTGGTGCTCAAGGGTAAGGCGAGTTCGGCTTGTGAACTGTGCAAATTCATGGACTACGACCGCGGCGCCATGAGTCGGATGATAGACCGGCTCGAGAGCAAGAATCTGATCCGGCGAGTTCCGCTTGCGCACACTCGCCGAACCATGGCACTGGAAGTCACTGCCGCCGGAAAGGCGGCATTTCCGAAAATGGAGGCATGCCTGGATCGGGTGGTTGGCCGGCTTTTGAAGGGCGTTAGCAAGGCCCAGGTGCGCGAAGCGGAAAAGGTGTTGAAGCGGATGCTCGAAAATGTCTGATTAGCGTGTATTTAGTTGCCCAGGCATTTGTTGCTGCGGCAGCGGAGATGTCGATGAAAGAACAATTGCAATCCTGTGCTGCGCGGATCGCCGCCCGGATACAGAACGTGAGCTCCGACATGGATCCTGAAATCCTTCAGCTGCCGGGAGGCAGTGTAATCGCCACTCTGCTGTGGCTGTACGCGAAGGGCTCGGTGGCCTTTCGAAAGCACTGAGTCGAAAGCACTAAGGCCGGAAAACAAAATCCCGACGCAACTTTGCTTTGGATGGCCGCCAACATGTACCTCGCGCTCATACTGCTGTCGATGCTGGCCTTCCTGGCGCTGTGTCTCGTCGGTCTTGTTACTTTGATCAGACAGGCAATCGCCGATCCTCCATCCCCGGCGCCCCCTGTCTTCATCCAGGACCCCTTCCCCTTGCCCGCCGTCGCGGCGCTGTCCACCCCGGCCCGGCCCTCCGCGGCCGCGTCCTCGGCGGCCCTGTCCTCGGCGGCCCCGTCAGAAGATGCCGAGGGCAGTGCCTGCGGCGAGAGTTGCGCCTAATTCCTCGCACTGCTTCAAAGCCGCCTGCGGAATGAGCTTGGGACGCAGGATCTCCTCCGGGGTCTGCGCGTGGGTACATACGATGAACGGTTGTGCGATCGCCCTCAGGCGCCACCCGGTGGCGATCCGTTCGATCTGCTGCGCGGCGTTGCGTCCATCGCTGCCGGCGCAGATCATCACCGCATAAGGCCGCCCGTTCAGCTGGTCGAGCGCGGCATAGTAAGTTCGATCGAAGAAATCCTTCATCTGCCCTGACATGGCGGCAAGATTCTCGGGGCTGGCGAACACATAGCCGCTCGCCTCCAGTACGTCCGCCGCTGTGGCTTCGGCGGCGCGCAGCAGCAGGACTCGAATCGCAGTCTCGGTACGCGCGCCCGCGGCGGCAGCCGCAGCCATTTGCAGGGTGCCGCCCGTCATCGAGTGGTATACGATCAAAAGCGTCTTCATGATATCGATGTCATCCTCGCGTTCCCGTGCGCGTGGGGTATATCCTACGCTTCGGGGGGCCGCTCACCGACTGCTGAAACACGCCTTCTACAGCAAACTCGCCCGGCAGTAGCGGGACGTTTCATTCACACAATAAAGGTGCGCTCATGCTCCATTACGCAGTGGTCTTTTTCATCATCGCCCTGATCGCAGCATTCTTCGGATTCGGTGGCATTGCCGTAGGCGCGGCGGGCATCGCAAAGGTTCTCTTCGTCGTATTCCTGATCGGCGCGGTCGTCAGCTTGCTGATGAGCTTGGGCCGCCGGGTTTAGCGGAGGGGTGTTTTGGTGCAAACCTAGGAGAAATTTCAAATGGAATCCACGGTAGATAACGGCCACGTCCGCAGCGCAAAAGAATTCGCCAACGGCGAGATCAACAGCTTCATCGAGAATGTCGAGGATTTGACGGATGCGTTGCGGAACGTAGAGACACCGGAAATCGCGCGCGTCAAGGCGAAAGTCAAAATCGCGCTTGCGGCGGCCAAGAGCGCCCTCTCCGACAGCGCGGCGCAGGTTCGTTCCCAGGCGCGCCAGGTCAGCAAGAACACCGACGTCTACGTACGCGACAATCCGTGGCAGGTGGTTGGCATCGCGGCAATGATCGGCATCGTCGTGGGGATTCTCGCCAGCCGGCGATCGGATTGACGCAGCGCCCGCCGGGTGGAATGGGCTAAGCCCTGCGCCACCCGGTGGCACCGTCCGGCTTGTCCTCCAACACGATGCCGGCGGACGCCAATATGTTGCGAATCCGGTCGGATTCCGCAAAGTCTTTCATCGCACGCGCCGCGCGCCGCGCCTCGATCAAGGTGTCGACTTGCGAATCGGATAGCTGAGCCTCGCCCACTCCGCGCTTGAGATATTCACTCGGCGGCTGCTGCAGCAGTCCTAGCACCCCACCCATGTCCCGCAACGCAGCCGCCAAAGCGGCCGCATCCTCGTTCCTGCCCGCCGCCTTGGCCGTGTTGAGGTCCCGCGCCGCCCCCTGCATCACAGCCAGCGCGTCCGGCGTATTGAAATCGTCGTCCATGGCGGCATCGAACCGGCCGCGCGTCGCGGTCTCGGGATGCATGTCGGCCACCGGATGCATCTCGCCGACGGACTGGGACGGCTCGCCGGCAGCCGGCGAGCCGGCGCAGCCCCCGTCCGCAAGCGCGCGGTACAGTCCCAGGAGAGTTTCGTCGGCTTGCGTCAACTGGGCTTCGGAATAGTTGATGGGGCCGCGATAGTGACTGCTGAGAAGAAAAAAACGAAGCACCTCCGGATCGCGCAGAGTCTTCAGCACCTCGCGCACGGTGAAGAAATTTCCCAAGGACTTGGACATTTTCTCGTCATTGACGCGAACGAACCCGTTGTGCATCCAGAGCCGCACGAATGGAGATCCGCAGGCTGCGCATGATTGCGCGATTTCGTTCTCGTGATGAGGGAACTTCAAATCCATGCCGCCGCCATGGAGATCGAAATAGGTGCCGAGCAAACTCGTCGACATCGCAGAGCACTCGATGTGCCAACCGGGCCGTCCGCTTCCCCACGGCGACTCCCATGACGGCTCGCCCGGCTTCGCACGCTTCCACAGCACGAAATCGAGCGGATCGAGCTTGGACTCGTCGATCTGAACGCGCGCGCCCGCCCGCAGATCGTCGATTTTCTTGCCGGACAGGCGGCCGTAGTCGGGAAACTTGCGCACCGCATACATGACGTCCCCGCTGCCGGCGACGTAGGCAAAGCTCTTGTCGATCAAGGTCTGCGTCATCGCAATGATGGGTGCAATGAAATCGGTGGCGCGCGGCTCGAGATCCGGGGCTTGCAGCCCGAGAGTGGCGCAATCCTCGTGCATGGCCTTCGTGAAGCGCCGTGCGAATAACTGCCAGTCCTCGCCGATCTCCGCGGCGCGTTGAATGATCTTGTCGTCAATATCCGTAATGTTGCGTACGTAGGTGACCTCGTAGCCTCGGGAACGCAGGTAGCGTTGCACCAGGTCGAACACGGTCAGCATGCGCGCGTGGCCGATATGGATGTAGTCGTACACGGTCATGCCGCAGACGTACATGCGTACCTCATTGGCGCGGAGCGGCTTGAACTCTTCTTTCTGGCCGGTCAGAGAGTTATGGATTCTGAGCATGTGATTTGAGGCGCAGCCGCGCCGTTTCCGGTGTCATGAGCGTCAACAGCGGCGCAAGCTCGGGGCCGTGAGCTTGCCCCGTCAGCGCAACCCGCAGAGGCATGAACAGGTCGGCGCCTTTGCGCCCGGTGCGCTCCTTCAGGATCTTTGTCAATTGCTTGAGATCGGTCCCCGACTGATCGAGCGCCTCTACGGCGGATGAAAAGAACGCGGGACCTGCGTCGGCTACGATGCGCTGCTCCTGCGGCCCCAAGGGAGGAAGTTCGCCGTGCAGGACGGCGGCCCAGTGAGCCGCGTCCGCCGGCAGCACGATATTGTGCCGTAGCAGCTCCATGAATTCCGGAGGCTCGTCGGAACCCAACCAGGCGCGAATCTCGGCGGTCGACATGCGCTGCAGCGTTTCTTTTTGCCAGTGCATGAGCTGCGATTCATCGAATCGCGCCGGGGCACGGCCCAGATGCTCGGGCCGGAAATGTGCCGGCATGTCGGCGGGAGCCAGCCACCGGTCCGCGTCGCTGGCGTGTCCCAGATGAAACAGATGATTCTGGATCGCGGGACTCAAAAAGCCTCGCTCGCGAAATTCATGCACGCTGGTGCTGCCATGACGCTTTGACAACGGGGCGCCGTCCGCACCCACCAGCAATCCCAGATGCCCATAGCCCGGGCGTCGCAGCTGCAGCGCATCGAGCAGCATGAGCTGGCGGGGGGTGTTGGTGAGATGATCGTCGCCGCGCAGCACATGCGTCACGCCCATGACCGCGTCGTCGACGGCGTTGCAGAAAAAGAAAGCCGCGGTGCCGTCCTCGCGGCGAATGATGAAATCGCCGATGTCGCTCGCTGCGAATTTCTGCGGCCCGTGAACCAAGTCGTCGAATTCCACCACGGCGTCGTTCGGCACGGCAAACCGCAAGGTGGGCCGAAGCCCGCGTGCCTCCCGGTCCGCCCGCTCTGCCGACGAGAGGTTGCGGCAGGTCCCGGCATAGCGAGGCGGCTTGCCCGCCATGCGCTGCAGCTTTCGGGAGAGTTCGAGGTCCTCCGCCGTGCAATAGCATGGGTACACCCGCTCGTTCGTCTCCAATCGGGCGAACAGGTCTCGATAGAACGCGCCCCTCTCCGACTGCGAATAGGGTGCCGATGGCCCGCCGATATCGGGCCCCTCGTCCCAGTCGAGTCCGAGCCAACCGAGATCGACCAGGAGCTCATCGCGGAACCGCCTCTGGCTGCGCTCCACATCGGTGTCTTCGATGCGTAATATGAAGCGTCCACCGGATTTTCGGGCCCACAAGTGACTGAAACAGGCGGTTCGCGCGTTGCCCAAATGCAAGGATCCTGTCGGACTGGGCGCGAACCGGGTGATGACTGGCAACGACATAGCTGAAGATTGTACCCATTCGAGTAGAATCTCGAACATGAAACAGCTACTCCTGGTCCTCGGACTGCTCTCAGGGGCCGTCTTTCAAACGAGCATTGCCGCCGACTCCCCCGCAGCGCCGGCTACACCGGCAAGTCCATCGGCCACGGGCGCGGTTCACGTCCAGGTGGTCACCTCCCTGGGAAATTTCACGATCGAACTGCTCCCCGAGCGGGCGCCGCTCACGGTGGCCCAGTTCCTGAAGTACGTCGATCAAGGGCAATACACCGGGACCCTGTTTCACCGGGTCATTCCGAATTTCGTGATCCAAGGCGGCGGCTTCGATACCAGCTACAAGCTCAAGGCGGCCCCTACCAAAGTGGCCAACGAGTCGGGCAACGGACTGACGAATCTGCGGGGCACGGTGGGCCTCGCCCGCCCCTCGGAACCGCACGGTGGCGACTGCCAGTTCTACGTGAATCTGTTCGACAACGCGGCGCTCGATCCCAACCAAACGCGCTGGGGATACGCGGTCTTCGGCAAGATCGTGCAGGGAATGGATGTGGTCGACCGCATCGGCAACGTGGCCACCGGAGCGCGGGGACCCTTCAAGGAAGACGCCCCGCTGCAACCAGTCGTCATCGAGCGAATCGAGCGCGTGGCGGCCCCTTGACGGCGTGACAACGCTTTTCATTTCGGACCTGCATATCGACGCGAGCTGTCCGGCCATTACCCGGCAGTTCCTGGACCTCGTGGACGGCGAAGCCCGTCAATCGGAGGCGCTGTACATTCTGGGGGACTTCTTCGAGTCCTGGGTGGGCGACGATGCCGCGGATCCGCACCAGACAGCCGCCATCTCCGCGCTCAAGGCGCTTACCGACAGCGGGGTACCGTGTTTCGTGATGCACGGCAATCGCGATTTCCTCTTGGGATCTCAATTCTGCCGGATGTCCGGAGCACAACTGCTACCGGATCCCCTGATCGTCACTCTCTACGGCGAGCCGGTGCTGGTGATGCACGGCGACGCCCTGTGTACCGATGATCGCGCCTATCAACGCCTGCGCGCCACGGTGCGCGATGCCAACTGGCAGCGGCAATTTCTCGCCCTCTCGGTGAAAGCTCGGCGCGCCCTGGCGGGTGCCGCACGGGTCGGCAGCCAGGCTCACACCGCGGAACTGGAGTACGCCATTGCCGACGTCAATCCCTCGAGCGTCGCCGCCGCCCTGCGCAGCGCGGGAACGGCGACTCTGTTGCACGGGCATACGCACCGTCCTGCCATACATCCTCTGACGGTGGACGGACGCGCCTGTACTCGGATCGTGCTGGGCGATTGGCACACCCAAGGAAGTGTCCTGCGCTGGAATCGGGGCGGCCCGGAATTGGTTTCACTACCTCGCTAGCGGGCAGCGCTTCCGCAATGGCTGCCGTACGGCTCCGGGCATGGTTTCCTGAGGGCTCCGGGGAAGGGGTATCTCTCAGCGGCGTGACGTTTTGACGTCACGATTCATAGCGTCAAAACGTCGTCCTTTAAAAGCACATACCGTCCCGGTTGGCGCCGACGAATGGCGCCCCTCCCCGACAAGGGCTACGGCGTACCCGAATGAAAACGGAACACGTCGTCGTGACTCGTGATGAGCTCCGACTCGAGCGCGGCGAATTCCTCCACCCGCGGGCGGAAACCGATGCCGGCGCGATGGGCCGTCCGGCGCGCCAAGTCCAGGTATACCCGGTAATGGCGTGCCTCGGCGTTATGCAATCCCTCAAACAGCTCTCCGATCGGGCCCCCGATCGCCTGCGCCAGCGCCGCAAAACGCTCGCAGGAACGCGCTTCGATGAGCGCGCCGCAAATCATGAGATCGACTTCGCGTTGCGGTTCCGATTTCGCCACCAGACGCCGCAGGCGCTCCGCATAGCGGCCGGGAGCCAGCCGCTGCGGCACGACGGCCAGCGTCTTCATGAGCTTGGTGACTTGCTCGTAATGCCGCAGTTCCTCGCGCGCCAGACGCGACATCTTGCCGGTGAGTTCAAGGTCCTCGGCGTACGCGAACATCAAGGACAAGGCGGTCGATGCAGCTTTTTTCTCGCAATTCGCGTGGTCGATGAGCAGCACGTCGGTTTCGGCGCAGGCCCGCGCGACCCAGGCCGCCGGAGTCGCCGACTTCAGCAGGGAATGACTGGATCGAGAGACGCCGGCCGAAGGGTTCGGGGCCGGCTGCCGGTCCGCGGCCGCGGGCGCTGACGCGGCGATCAAGCAGGCACCTTCAGTGCGGCTATGGACTGCAGCAGTTCGCGCGCGGACTGAAACCGGTCCGCCGGCGCCTTCGCGAGCAGCCGCTGCAGCAGGGCTTCATAGCTCGCAAACTCGGGTGCGATCTTGGGCAATTCGGCACGCTTGTGCTTGTAGATGACTTCCATGGCCGAAGCGCCCGTATAGGGTTTCCGGCCCGTCAACATCTCATAGTAGACCACACCCAAGCTGTACAGATCGCTGCGCGCGTCGATCAGCTCGGCGTGGCCCTGTTCCGGACTCATGTAGTACGGCGTGCCGAAGATTTCCCGGGTGCCCGTCAGATCGGCGTCCGTTTCATTGGCCTTGGCCAGGCCAAAATCGATCAAACACAGGGAACCGTCGGCGCGCAGCATCACGTTGGCGGGCTTCAGGTCGCGGTGCAGGACGCCCACTTCATGGACGGCTTGGAGAGCGCTGGCGATCTGTTCCAGGTAATGCAGCGCCACGGCGGGAGACAGCGGCGCTTTCATCCGCTGACGGAGGTCGCCGGCGGGAAAATGTTCCATCGCAATATAGGCGTGATCATCCGCGACGCCCAAATCGTAAATTCGCACGATGTTCTTATGATTGAGACCCGCCACGATCTCGTATTCCTGCAGAAATCGGTCGAACCCGACGAATCGTTCGGACACGTCGGGGACCTGGCTGAAAACCTTGAGGACCACCAACGTTCCCGCGCGTTCGCTCTCCGCCAGGTAGATTTTGCACATACCGCCGCTGCCCACCTGCTTGATGCAGCGGTGACCCCGGATGATCACCGAGCCGAAGCGGTAGCGCTGCGCGAAATCCGGATGTGAGCGGCGGAGCGCCTGCAATTGCTTCTGCTCACGGGAGGCGCCGGTAAGGGCGCGCAGCAGCGCGGTGCGGTCGATCTTGCGGCCGTAGAGCCGATGCAGTCCCGGTACCGAGGCGACCTCGGGTGGTCCGTCCTGCAGCACAACCAGCACGATGGGGGCGAACTCCGGCCGGGCCCGGAGCGCGGCGGCGAGCATCTCGGGTTGGGTCGCCGGCGGTGCTCCGACGATGACCACGGCGTCGAATCCGGCGGCGGCGAAGTGTTCATCCAGCGGGGTGTCCTCGCCCAAGCGATGCTCGACGATGACGGCTTGCGGCCATTCGATCTCGACGTGCTTCCGGACGAGCAGCCGATACTCCGCGCGTTCCCCGATCAGCAGCAGGCGCAGGCTGGGCCGCATAGTCGTGACCGCGGCGATGCCGGCGTTCAAGGCCTAGGAGCCTGTCTGAGTATTTCGAGTGAGCCGCGTTGGCAAGGCCGTATATCCGTGCGATGCAGTTGGGCTTGGTCCACAACATCGGATCCGTGCGGGGGAGCGGATGCACGGACGCCCCAACTCACAGATCCGATGGCCCAGGCAATCGTCAAAGGCTGCGTACGAGCAAAGGTCCTTGCCAACCCTTCGGGACCGGGCAGATTTCCCCTCATGCGGCGTTGTCGCCTCCTTATTGGGTGCATACCCAACGGCGTCGGCTCCGGCTTGCCTGAGGGGAAATCTGCCACGGTCGCGGCCACGCGAAATACTCAGACAGGCTCCTATAGAACTTTGACGGACTTGAGCCCACGACCCGCGCCATCGCGGCGTTGCTGCTTGGCTTCGTCGGATCGCTCTCCCTGCAGGCGCTTGAGATACTCGGGTGTCACATCACCCGTGACGTACTCGCCCGAAAAACACGAGGTATCGAAGTCCGTGATCTTCGCGTTGTCGTGGCGAACCGCGTGCTCAAGATCGTTCAGGTCCTGATAAATCAGCCAGTCGGCGCCGATGATGTCGCGGACCTCCTCGTCCGTGTGCCCCGCCGCCACGAGTTCCGACGTGTCCGGCATGTCGATGCCGTAGACGTTGGGGTAACGCACCGGCGGTGCGGCCGAGGCGAAATACACCTTCCTGGCGCCGGCTTCGCGCGCCATGTCGATGATCTGCGCCGAGGTCGTGCCCCGCACGATGGAGTCATCGACCAGCAGCACGGTCTTGCCGCGAAACTCGAGGTCGATGGCATTCAACTTGCTTCGCACGGACTTCGAACGCAGTTCCTGTCCCGGCATGATGAAGGTACGGCCAATGTAGCGGTTCTTGATGAAGCCCTCGCGATACTTGACGCCGAGCAACTGCGCCACCTGCACGGCGGCGGTACGGCTGGTGTCGGGAATCGGAATGACCACATCGATGTCGTGGTCCGGCCTTTCGCATTTGATTTTCTCGGCCAGCCGCTCGCCCATCCGCAAGCGCGCCTTGTAGACCGAAATATTGTCGATGATCGAATCGGGCCGCGCGAAATAAACAAACTCGAAGATGCAGGGCGTGTGCCGCGCCATCGCCACGCACTGCTGCGCGTAGAAGCGGCCCTGCTCGTCGATGAACACCGCCTCGCCGGGAGCCACGTCGCGAACCATCTTGAAGCCCGACATGTCGAGTGCGACGCTCTCCGACGCCAGCATCCATTCGATGCCTTTCTTGGTCTCGCGGTTGCCGATCACAAGCGGACGGATGCCGTTCGGATCGCGAAACCCGAGAACCCCGTGGCCGATCACCATGGCCACCACGGCGTACCCGCCGCGGCAGCGGCGATACACGGCATTGGCCGCCGCGAAAATGTCCGCCGGCGTGACGCGGGGCGTACCGACGCGCTGCATCTCGGAGGCAAGGACGTTCAACAGAACTTCTGAATCGGAGCCGGTGTTCAAGTGCCGCCGGTCTTCCCGAACCAGCACCTCCGTCAGCTCCCGAGCATTGGTCAGATTACCGTTGTGCCCGAGGCAGATGCCGTAAGGCGAATTGACGTAGAAGGGCTGCGCATCCTGCGCGCTGTCGGCGCCGGCGGTGGGATAGCGAACATGGCCGATGCCGATGTTGCCCTTGAGCTTGAGCATGTGCTTCTGCTGAAACACATCGCGTACCAAGCCGGAGTCCTTGCGCATGAAAAGCTCACCGGCCTCAGCCGTCATGATGCCCGCCGCGTCCTGGCCGCGGTGCTGCAGAACTGTCAACGCGTCATAGATCGTTTGATTGACGGCGCTTACCCCAACCATTCCGACGATTCCGCACATGAAGGACCTCCGGTCTAACTTAGGCTCGACCTTGACTCCGGAAAGACATCCGCGCTACTTCGCACGGAGCCGGACCCCTGTAAAGACGTCCGCGCTACTTCGCACGGATCCTGACCCCGGAAAGACGTCCGCGCTACTTCGCACGGATCCTGACCCCGGAAAGACGTCCGCGCTACTTCGCACGGATCCTGACCCCGGTAAGGCGCTCGAGCTTCGCCCAAGGTTCGCCTCGCTCGCCGACCATGGCCCGCAGCCAGTCGCCGGCGGTTTCCCCGTAAGGAACCAGTTTGGACCGATTCCACCACTCTTCGTGATTCAAATGCAGCAGTTCCGCGCCGATGACTATGAGCCCGACCAGCACGATGCCGCGTAGGATGCCGAAAAGCAGGCCGATCACCCGATCGAGGGGGCCGAGCCCCAGGCTGCGCGTGAAGTAACTCAGCAGCATGCCGACCACCCAACCCACCAACAGCACCAGCACCAATATCACGAGCCGGCCAATCCATGGCGCAATATTCGGATCGGCGAGCAAGCCGCCCAGATGCGGTTCGACCACGCTGCCGAACTTCCAGGCCGCCCAGATCGCGATGATCCAAAATACCAGTGAAGCGGCTTCCCGGACGAATCCGCGCAAAAGTCCGATCGCAGTGGAGCCCAACAGAACCAAGAGAATTAAAACATCGGCTCCCGTCATAATCCCAGTCTACCGGAGCCAGCCTCGCCTTGCCGTGAAACGATAGGCACAATCGGCAGGAGCCTGTCTGAGTATTCCCCGTGGCCGCGACCGCGGCAGATTTCCCCTCAGGCAAGGCGGAGCCGACGAGGTTGGGTAATGACCCAATAAGGAGGCGACAACGCCGCATGAGGGGAAATCTGCCCGGTCCCGGAGGGTTGGCAAGGCCGTTTGCTCGTGCGCAACCGTTGCGCCATGGCGGGACAACGGATCCGTGCGAGGGGGCGTCTGCGGCGTTGCACGGCTTGTCCATAGTATCCACTATGGACCGCGCCGCGCGCCTTGCATCCGCTCCCCGCGCACTACCCAATGGCGCGGGCCAAGCCCAACTGCATCGCATGGACATACGGCCTTGCCAACGCGGCTCACGCGGAATACTCAGACAGGCTCCTAGTCACGGCGAGACCAGGCTCGCCGGCTGACCCTCTTTCTTCAATTTTGCCACCATGCGCTCCGCGGCATCTCGATCGGCCAGCGGACCGATTCGAACCCGGTATCTCAGCGAAGCGCCCTTGCCGCTCGACGACACATACAGGGATGCATCGCGCGGCTTGAGCCGGCGCACCAGCCTCTCCGCATTTGCACGAGTGGCGAAGCTGCCGAGCTGCACCGCCCAATGATGGTTCGACGCGCCCGCCGGAGCAGTCGCCGCACCGCCATTGTCGGGCTTCGACGCCGATGGCGCCGATCTGGGGGTCGACGGCTCGCTTTCAAGCTCGGCCGGAGCGGAGTGTGCCGGCTGCTGCGCCTTGAGCGTCGCGATGGTCGGGGGACCGGGGGTCCGGTTGGCGTGCTTGGTAACCGCCGGCGACCCGGCGGCGGTCTCACCGGGAGCCGGCTCTGTGGTAAGTGCCTCCCCGGCAGCCGTTGCGTCGCCGGACGCTGCGTCGCCTGACGCTGCGTCGCCTGACGCTGCGTTGCCTGGCACCGCATTTCCTGGCGTCGCATTGCCGGAAACCGCCGCACCCTCCGCCGGCAGTGATGCGGCCGACGCCGCCGTGTTGTCGGCGGAAGTGTTCTCTGCGGCGGTGTTCTCCGCGGGAGTGGCCTTGCTCGTCACCAGATCGACGGTGACGTTTCGGACCGCCTCAGCCGGACCTGCTGCCGACGGAGGCTGCACCGGAGTCATCCGTGCCTTGGGACCCGACAGCAGCTCAGGGACGATCAAGACGATGAGCACCACCAGAATTGTGGCACCGATCAAGCGCTCTTTGATGCGGCGATCCATGACGCTCGACCAACCTTGTTTCAATATCTGCGGGGCGCGTCAGTATATTCGGGAAGCGGCGCCCGCGGCAGCAAACCCCGCGACTCGAGCCAGTCGAGCGCGGGTCCCACGGTATGGAACGAACCGAACACGACGATCCGGTCGCCTGGGCGGGCGGCGGTATGCGCCGCCGCGCAAGCCGCGGCGATGTCGGCGGCGACGCTGAGCGGCCCGCCCACATGACCCGCGATCCGATCTTTGAGCACCGAGCCGCTCGTGCCGCGCTCGCCCTCGATCGATGCCAACCACCAGGCGTCGAAGCACCCGCCGACTTCCGCGGCGATGGCTGCAGCATCCTTGTCGGCGAGGATGCCGCACACGGCAAGCGTCCTCCCTTCGATGGGCAGGGCGCGCAGATTCTGCGCAAGAACCCGCGCGGCGTCGGCATTGTGCGCGACATCCAGAATCCACGACGGTTTGCCTTCCCCCGGTGCAATCGCCTGGAAGCGCCCCACCAAGCGCACCGACGTAAGTCCTTGCGCCACCGCCGCGGCGGATACCGGCAACTGCACGTCGAGCTCCTCCAAGGCCGCGAGCGCCGTCGCCGCATTGGAGAATTGGGTGTCGCCCAAGAGAGCGGGCGGCGGCAGTCCGGTCAAATCCCGGCGCCGGCCCCGGTAGCTCCATCCCGAGACCTCACGCGTGTAGTCGAACTCGCTTCCCAGCCGCTTCGGCGTGGCGCCGAGCGACAGGGCGGCATCGACCAAGACCGGCGGCAACTCGCGGCTGCCCAGCACGGCGACGCGGCCCGCGCGAAATATCCCGGCTTTCTCCCGCGCAATTGCGTCCCGCGTCTCCCCCAGGAACTCCTGGTGGTCAAGGCCGATGCTGACCACCACCGCCACCGTCGCATCCACGACGTTGACCGCGTCCAAGCGCCCGCCGAGGCCGACCTCGAGCACCCAAGCATCCAATTGCGCCGCGTCGAATATGAGAAACGCAGCCAACGCGTTGTACTCGAAGAACGTCAACGAGACCGCATCGGACCCCGTGCCCACTCGGGCCGCTTCGATTCGCTCGAAGGCCCATAGGAGTTCGTCCCTGGTGACGAGCCGATCGTGCACGCGAATGCGCTCACGGTAGTCGCGGAGGTGCGGCGAAGTGAACGTACCGACCCGGTGACCGGCCGCGGCCAGAACTTGCGCGCAGTACGCCGTGACCGAACCCTTGCCGTTGGTGCCGGCCACCGTGACGACCGGCACCGGCGGCTGGCGCCAACCGAGCCGCTCGAGAACCGAGCGCAGCCGCGCGAGCCCGAGATCGATAGTCTTGGGGTGCAACTGCCCTTGGTGGGCGAACCACTGCTCGAGACTCCAAGGCACGCTCTTCCTCAGGCCGCTGCGGGCTCTTTTCCGGTCAACTGTCGAAGCATGGCGCCGATACGGTCGCGCAGTTCGCGCCGGTCGACGATCATATCGAGGGCGCCGTGTTCGAGCAGGAATTCGCTGCGCTGAAAGCCCTCGGGCAAGGTCTCGCGCACCGTTTGCTGGATCACTCGCGGTCCGGCAAAGCCGATCAACGCCTTCGGTTCGCCGATGTTGATGTCGCCGAGCATGGCGAGGCTTGCCGAGACTCCGCCGGTGGTGGGGTCCGTCATCACCGAGATGAACGGCAGCCGCGCTTCCGACAGGCGCTTGAGCGCCGCACTGGTCTTCGCCATCTGCAGGAGCGAGTACAGCGCCTCCTGCATTCGTGCGCCGCCGCTCGCCGAAAAACACACCAACGGCAAGCGATGCTCCAGGCACACCTCGACGGCGCGAACGAACTTTTCACCGACCACCGAGCCCATGGAGCCACCGAGAAAGCGAAACTCGAAAGCGCAGGCCACGATTTCGAGGCCCGCGAGCTGGCCCGACATGACGATCAGCGCATCGCGCTCGCTCGTCTGCTTCTGCGCCTGAAGGAGGCGGTCCCGGTAACGCTTGGTATCCTTGAATTTCAGTGGATCCTCGGATTCCACCTTGATGGCAATCTCCCGGATCGTCCCCGGATCCAGGAATTTCAGCAGGCGCTCGCGCCCGCTGATGCGCATGTGATGGCTGCACTTGGGACACACATGGAGATTGCGCTCGATTTCGGCGCGGTATAGCACGGCATCGCAGGCCGGGCATTTGGTCCAAAGCCCCTCGGGCACCGAGCGTGTACGGCGCTCGGTCTTGATGCGGGAAGGGACGATGCGTTCGAACCAGGACATGTGAGGCGCCTGTCTCATGAATTTGGTGCGAAGTTTAGCAAAAGGCTGCGCCGGGCGGTGGAATGCCAAAGACGGCCGGATACTCCACCCGCCACAAGTAAAGACCGGCGGCCGGCGCGGTAATACCCGCCTCGCGCCGCTCGCCGCCGGCCAGGATCCGCGCCATTGCGGCCTTAGGCTCGGGCTCGAGCTGCACATCGAGCAGGGTACCCACGATATTGCGAACCATGTGGTGCAGGTACGCATTCGCCTCGATCTCCACCCACACGGTATCGCCGGTGCGCTGCACCTCGATGCGCTCGACCTTGCGAACGGGCGTCTTTGATTGACACTCGATCGAGCGGAATGCGGAAAAGTCATGCTCACCGACCAGAACCTGCGCTGCGCTGTGCATGGCGCCCGCGTCGAGCGGCCGATGAATCCACGCCGTGCGAGTCCGCTGCAGAGCCGACCGCGCACTTCGATTCAGAATGATATAGCGGTAAATACGCCGGATCGCCGCGTGCCGGGCATGAAAACCTCCCGCCACCTCGCCGGCCCACTGCAAGGCAATGGCGGACGGCAGCTTGGTATTGACCCCCAACACCCACGCACGCGGCGTGCGCACGGCCACGGTGTCGAAATGGATCACTTGACCGATTGCGTGGACCCCGGCGTCGGTCCGGCCCGCACAGATGGCGACGACCGGATGTCCGGCGACGAAGCCGACGGCATCCTGCACCGCGTCCTGCAAGGAAACCGAATGGGCCTGCGACTGCCACCCGGAAAAATCGGTGCCGTCATACTCCACGATCGCGGCGACCCGTCGCGGCTCCCCGGAGCGCGAAGCCACGGACTAAGCTCCTAGCCGGGCAGCGATTCTATGAGACGCGAGGCTTCCTGTTTCTGGCTGGCGGATCCTTCCTGCACGACTTCTTCAAGGATGCTGCGCGCGCCCTCGGGATCGCCCATATCCATGTACGCGCGAGCGAGATCAAGCTTCGTGCCCACCTCGCTCATCGTCACCGGCTCAAGTTCTGGAATCGCGAGATCCAGGGGCTTCAGCTTGTCGGTCTGAACGTTCATGCTATTGGTCAGAGCGGTGTCGGCCCCGTTCATCGAGTCGCCGACATCGAGATCAACCTGCTTGTTGCGCTGGCTGGCCTCGAACACTTCGGTGGAAAACACATCCTCGGCGGCCCGCGGCTGGTCCACGGTATCGCCGCTGCCCAGCGCGTCGGCCAGGCGGTCGAGATCCAGATCGATGCTGTCCGAGTGGATGGCGCGCAATTTCGACGTCGAGTCCACGTCGTCCTTATCCGGGTCCTGAAGATCCGCAAGCTCCGACTGCTGCTTGAACCGCGAGGTGGGACTCAGGTCCGTCTCCCGCGGCATCAACACGGTGGGCGCCGATTCAGGGCCCAGCACCGCCGTTTTGATTCCGTCCTGATTCGAATCCAGTTCGCTGACGAATGACGCTTCCAACTCGCGTTCGAGTTCCGTCAGATCCCGGTCGCGCGCGTTCCTTTCCGCTTCCGCCATCATGGTGCGCGACCGCTCATCGAGTCCGGCCACCATGGTCGGCGCGTCTTCCGGATGATCGGTTTCGCGCAGATTCTCCAAACTGATCGACGGCGATCCTGTCTCCTCCAGATGATCCAGATCCAAGCCAAGATCCTCGATCGAGACCTCCGCCGTCTGTTCCGCCCTTGGCGGCAGCTTAGAGGCGATACGATCCCGGTCGGAACTCCTCAACGCCGGCGACTCCGCCGTCGGCGCATCCACGCCCGTCGCATCCGCATCGAGGAAGTTGGCATCGCCGAAATTCATCAGCTCAGATTCAACGGTCGGCTCATCGCGCGGGGGCATCTCGCGCGTCGGCGATTGATCCGCGCCGCGCTCCGGCGCGTCGAGGGTGAAGTCGAGGTGGTCGGAAGTGGCGCCCATCGACGATGACTCGCTGGTCGCCGCCGTATCGTCGCCTTCCTTGGCCAGTCCGTGATCCAGGGTGCTTCGCTCGCCCTCCGGGTCGCCGAACAAATCAATGTCGACGCGATTCTCTCCGCCCTCGAGATTCAAATCGACGAGCGCACCGGCGCCGCGCCCGCTGCCGGTAGTCGACGAGAACATCGGCTCGTCCGGGCAAATCTGCTTGCCCATGATGACGATCTTGTCCCACTCGCCCGCCGGCGCCCGGTCGCGCGACGCCTCCAGGCTTTTGGCGGTCTGCAGGAACAGGTCTTTGTTGCCCCAGACGAAATAGATTTCCAGCAACTTGAGGCGCAGGTCACGCCGGTCAGGTTCGCGCTCCAACGCGATGCGGACCAAGTCGGCCGCCTGATCGTACAGACCGTAGGCCATGTGAAAGTCGGCCTCGGCAAGGGGATCGCCCTGATCGAGATTGACGGCGCTCTCGCTCGACATCGTGTCGTCGGGCGACCGAATGTCGCCGGTGTCGCCGAAACGGGCGGGTTCGGCGGCGAATTCCGGTAAGGGATGCTCGCCCGACTCCTCCACCACGAACGAGTCGCTGCTCTTGCGCGTAGCGGCGAGATTCGAGGTCGGGTCGAGGTGATCCCCGATGTCGGGATATTCCATCAAGCGATTGAGGTCGTTGCTTTGATCCCGGCGTCGCCGCCGCATGGCGGCTAAACCGAGTCCGCCGAGCACCACGACCAGCAGGGCCAACGGCACCCACCAGTGGGCAGCCACCCAATCGATCCAGGACTCCGTCTCGGCGGGTGCTGCGGCCGGCGGCTTCTTCACCGGCGGCGCTTCCACCGGCGGCGTGGCGGCCGGCGGCGTTGCAGCGACTGGTGGCGTCGCGGCGGGCGGAGTCGGAGCCGGCGTGGGCGGCGCCACCGCAGGCGGCGTGGCGGCCGTCGGCGGCTTGACCGGCGTCGGCGCCACGGATGGCGGCGTCGCCGGCACGCCCAGTTTGCGCTGCAGCGCGCTGAGTTCGTTGTTGCGGATGTCGATCAGCCGCTTCGATTCGGCCAGCTGTCCCTCAAGATCCTTGACCCGGTCCTTGAGCGCCTGCGCTTCGGCGCTCGAACCGCTCGGATTGCCGGCGTTGGCAGTGCCGGTCCCCCCGGTGGCGCTGCCGCCCGAGCTGGGTGCGACGAGGCGCAGGCGCCCGCTGGATGCCGAGGCGGCGGCTTCCCCGCTCCGCCAGGCTTCCATTTGGCGGCGCACTTCCCCGGTGGCTTCCTTCTGGTTGAGAGCCGCAATCTCGTCGGCGTTGGGAACCCGGAGTATGGTGCCTTGGCGCAGCACGTTGATGTTCCCGCCGAATGCCTCGCGGTTCGAGCGGAACAACGCAATCATGGTCTGATCGACGGCCACCGGAGTGGCGGCGGCGCCCTGCAGGCTGCGCGCGATCTTGATGAGCGTATCGCCACGGCCCACGTGGATGCTGTCCGGAGAGCCGGCGGTCGGCGACCCGGCCTGCATGGCCGGCGACGGTGCGGCTGCGCGCCGCGGGGACGGGGCTGCGGAAGTGGTGGGCGCGGGACCCGACGTGGGCGGTGCAGCTGCGGCAGGCGCAGCGGCGCTTACCGGCGGTGTGGCAGAGGTCGTGGGCGCGGCGACCGGCGCCGATGAGCGCGCGGTCTCGCCCGGCGTATACACCGGTGGATCGAGCAGTACGGTGTATTCGCGCATCAGCCGGCCGCGGGCCCAGTTCACCTCGACCAGGAAGGTCACGAACGGCTCGGGAATGGAGTCCGTCGACCGCACCAACAGGACGTCCCGGCCGTCCTTGGCCTTTCCGACCTTGAAAGTCACGGTCACAAGGAACGGCGGCTTGTCGATGCCGTAGCGCGTGAAGGCTTCGCGGCTAGCGAGCGTCGCCCGCAAAGCCGTCAATTCGTCCGGTGCAGCGGCGATCAAATCGATCTCGGCGTTCATCGGTTCGTTCAACGCCGAATTCAGATGGATCTCCCCGAGACCTAACGCCCGCGATAAGGAGGGCCCCAAGAAGCCAGTCGATAGCAAACACGCTATCAGCATCACACGAGACATCGTCACTGGCATTTTCTCTCCCGGAAATCGGTAGGCAAGCGGATAAAGTTCATTGCGATATAAGAGCTTGGACGCGGATTCTCACTTGCCTTTGACATAAGTGGTCAACTATAGCTCACCGGGCTCTATTTACCAAAATCTGGGCAACCGAAACTGCGTTATGTGCCGCACATTTCCGAACATTATCCGCAACAATCCAAAAATTCAGAGCTTTGTCACGCGTTGGATCCGCCCGCAGCCGCCCGACGTAGACCTTATCCGGCGCCGTTGCCAGCGTGGCCGGAGTCGGGAATTCCACGGCCGAATCGGTATCTATCACCGAGATGCCGGCGGCCCCCGCGAGCGCCGCGGATGCCTCGCGTGGTCCAAGCGCCCGCTCGAAACTGGCATGCACGCTCAGGCTGTGGCCGAAGAACACCGGTACCCTCACCGCCGTCGCGTTGATGGCGAGATTTGGGCACTCGAGCACGCGCCGGGTCTCCTCCCACAAACGCCGCTCTTCGCGCGTGACGCCATCGGCCTCCAGTGAATCCACCTGCGGAATCACGTTGAATGCGATCTGGCGCCCGAACGCTCTCCCGCGCGCCTTCTTGCCGCTCAGCATGGCAACGGTCTCGCCCGCGAGTTCATCCATCGCGCCGCGTCCGCTGCCCGAGACGGCCTGGTAGGTCGCCACCTCGGCGCGCACCAATCCCGCCAGGGCGTGCAGGGGCGCCAGCGCGGTCGCGAGCGCCACGCTCGCGCTGCCCGGCAGGGCGATCAGCCCGTGCGAGGCGCTGCCCGGCAATGCGCCGCCGTTGACGTCGGCCACGATCAACGGCACCCCGCTGCGCCCTCGAAAAGCCGCGGAACAGTCGATGACCCAGGCATGCGCGGCGGCGGCTTCCGCATGGTGTTCCGCCAGCGCCGCTCGGCCGCAGAAGATGGCCAGGTCGACACCCGAGAAATCGAAGCCCGCCACCGGATTGACCTGCGGCGGCTTGCTCCTCTCCTCATCCTCGTCGGCGGCGACCGGCCGGCCGATGTTGCGTTCATCGTCGAGAGCATACAGCGTCGCATATGGAAATTTTCGCACCCGTAGCTCGTTGAGCACGGCTTCGCCGATCAGGCTGGTCGCACCGACGACGGCGATTCGCGGCGCCTCGCCTCGGGCGATCAAGGCGAAGGTCCCCTCGGGCCGGCGGTGATGACGGGCGTCGTGGATGCCACATCGGCGCACTGCGCGCGGTACCGCAAATAGTGATCCATGAGCACCAGCGCCATCATCGCTTCGGCAATGGGCGTGGCTCGCATCCCTACACAGGGGTCGTGACGGCCCGTGGTCGCGATCTGCGCGGGATTGCCGTGCACATCGATGGTGGCGCCCGGCACGGTGATGCTCGAGGTGGGCTTCAATGCGATGCTCACCACGATGTCCTGGCCCGACGAAATTCCGCCGAGCACGCCCCCGGCCTGATTGCTCTTGAAGCCCGTCGGCGTCAGTTCGTCGCGATGCTCGGAGCCGCGCTGCTCCACCGCGCGAAAACCCGCCCCAATTTCCACGCCCTTCACCGCGTTGATGCCCATCATGGCGCTTGCAAGGTCCGCGTCCAGGCGATCGAACACCGGCTCCCCCAGCCCGGGCGGCACACCCTCGGCTATCACGGTCACCCGGGCTCCGATGGAGTCGCCTGCCTCCCGCAGGCGCCAGATGGCCTCCTCCAGTTCCTTGACGCGGCTCGGATCCGGGCAGAAGAAAGGATTGTCGTAGGCACCGGCCGGCGACTTGGGCTCGAGGACGATCGAACCCATCTGCGCCAGATAGCCGTGAATGCGGACGTTGAGGCGATCCTTGAGGAACTTGCGCGCGATCGCGCCGGCAGCGACGCGCATCACGGTTTCCCGGGCCGATGACCGGCCGCCGCCGCGATGATCGCGAAAGCCGTATTTCTGCTGGTAAGTGTAATCGGCGTGCCCCGGCCGGAACCGGTCCTTGATCTTGTCGTAATCGCGTGAGCGTTGATCCTGGTTCTCGACCAGGAGTCCGATCGGCGTGCCCGTGGTCCTGCCCTCGAATACACCGGACAGGATGCGGACCGTGTCGGGCTCCTTGCGCTGACTGGTGAATTGCGATGTTCCGGATCGGCGCCGATCCACGTCGGCCTGAAGATCCGCCTCGGTGAGAGGGAGGCCCGGCGGACACCCGTCCACGATGCACCCGAGCGCAGGCCCATGGCTTTCGCCGAAACTCGTCACCGTGAAGACCCGTCCGAACGTATTTCCCGCCACGCGCTCACACTCCCTTCAAACTTGTACGAGCCGGCAGATCCGCCGCCCGCAATATGAACACTCCCCCGCCGCCCATCGCGATCTCCGGCCAGATGAATGGGAGCCGGGGAAAGGCCCGCATCAGCGCCTGCTCGGTATTACCGACTTCCATGACCAAAATGCCATCATCTTCCAGGTGCTGCCGCGCCGCCGAGAAGATCGCTCTCACGGAGCGCAATCCGTCGGCGCCGGCGGCCAAACCAAGCCTGGGCTCATGGCCGTACTCACGCGGCAATCTACGCATTTCGGCGCGGCCGACATAGGGCGGGTTGCTCACGATGATATCGTAACGGCGGCCCTCGACGGCAGCGAAATGATCCGATCGCAGCACAGTGACCCGGTTGCGTAAGCTCAAGCGGCGCGTGTTGCGCCGGCATACCTGCAGTGCTGCGGCAGAGATGTCGACTGCATCCACGCGTGCCTGCGGGAAGGCCTTGGCGCTTGCCAAGGCGATCGCGCCCGAGCCGGTCCCGATGTCCAGAATCCGGCGTATGCCGCGCTTCGGCGCCCATGGCGCGAAGCGGTTCACGATGAGTTCCGCGATGGGCGACCGCGGCACCAGCACGCGCTCGTCCACATAGAACGTAAGGCCCGCGAAAAAGGACCGGTGCGTAAGATACGCGAGGGGAATCCGCTCCTCGATCCGCCGCCGCAGGAGTTCGTCGATGCGCTCCCGGCGCCGCGCGGTAAGCGGCCTCCGGTAGGCATCGCTGCCCACGGCATGCTCGATTCGCGCAGCGAAGAAAACCATCTCCGCAGCCTCATCGCGGGCATTGTCGGTGCCGTGACCGAAGTGCACCCGTGCCCTCTGCAAGGCGCGAGCGCAGCGGTCGATGGCGGCGCCCACGGTTTCCGCGGGCACGGCCGCCGCAGCCGTGTGGGATAATCGGCGCATGGCACCTCGAGCTAGATTTGTGAGCATCGCATTCATCGGTATCGCCCTGATCGCAGGCATTTCCGCCGCGCTCATCTGGCGCAACGCCGCGGCCCCGGCGGAACTGGCGACGGGTACCTACATTCATCCCAACCGAACCCTGCCGGATTTTAGCCTGATCGATCACCACGGTCAGACATTTGGGCTCGCGCAAGTGCGCGGCCAATGGTCGATGATGTTCTTCGGCTACACGAATTGCCCCGATTTTTGCCCCACCACATTGACCACCCTGGCCGCTCTGGAGAAGCGGCTGCGCACCGACGCGGCGCCGGTACGGCCGCGGGTGATCTTTATGTCGGTCGATGCAAAACGCGACTCGCCCGAGCAACTCGCGAAATACGTGCCTTACTTCGATCCGGAGTTCATCGGCCTCACCGCGGCGAGCCAATCCGACGTCGAAGCGGTGGCCGCGAAGCTCGGCGTGAGCGTGATCATCACGCCGAAGGCCGACGGTACTTACTCCGTCGACCACTCGGGGGCAATTTTCGTGCTCAATCCCCAGGGCAGGCTCGCCGCCGTGCTCACGGGGCCATTCTCCGTGGACGCCCTGGAGTCGGACTTCCGGCGGATCGTGGAAGCGCGCGGGTGAGCAGCGGCATCGGTGAGCGATTGTTCGTCGGGCTGCAATATGTGTTGCCGCAACACGCCCTGTCGCGGCTGGTCCTGGCCGCGACACGCGTGCGGATTCCGTGGTTCAAGAACCTGCTGACGCGCGGCTTCCTGCGGCTGTTTTCGCTCGACATGAGCGAGGCCATGGAGCCCGATCCGTACCGGTACGGCAGCTTCAACGAATTCTTCACCCGGGCGCTTCGCGCCGACGCGCGCCCGATCGACCCCGACCCCGAAAGCATTGCGAGCCCGGTGGACGGCATCGTGAGCGAGTGCGGCACCATCGACAATGACCGCCTGCTGCAGGCCAAGGGACGGCAGTACACGCTCGACGAGCTCCTTGCACGGCAGCCGTGGGCCCGGAGTTTCGAGGGCGGCTCCTTCGCCACCCTGTATCTCGCGCCCTTCAACTATCACCGCATTCACATGGCGGTGCAGGGCACATTGCGAGACACGGTTTACGTACCGGGAAGATTGTTCAGCGTGAATTCCGCCACGGCACGGCAAGTACCCCGGCTGTTCGCGCGCAACGAGCGCGTACTCACCCTGTTCGACACCGAGTTCGGACACTTCGCCCTGGTGATGGTGGGTGCTCTGAACGTGGGCAGCATGGCCACCGTGTGGGCCGGCGACATCACGCCGGCGGCACAACGCATCGTGATGCGCATTCCCTGCCCTGCCGTGACGCTTGACAAGGGCGCCGAGCTCGGCCGCTTCAACATGGGCTCGACGGTGATCCTGCTGCTCGAACCGAAACGGGCACGGTGGCATCCGCTGCTGCGCGCGGGTTCGGTGGTGCAGCTCGGCCAGGCCATCGGTCGCAAGGAGTGACGGGTGTCCGTTCGCACGACTGACGCGGACTCGGATTGGCGGCCGACGGCGTCTCTCGCCGCACTGCAACGGCGGGCCGGCATGCTGGCGCAGGTCCGCGAATTCTTTGCCTCGCGCGGCGTGCTCGAGGTCGAAACCCCTACTTTGAGCGCGGGCGCCGTCAGCGATCCGCAGATCGAATCGCTGGCCACCCGCGTTGCCGGTATGACCGGCTCATCGTATCTCAGCACCTCACCCGAATATGCGATGAAACGGCTGCTGGCCGCCGGCAGCGGCGACATTTACCAGGTGTGCAAGGTGTTTCGAGACGCCGAGCGGGGCCGCTGGCACAACCCGGAATTCACGATGATCGAGTGGTACCGCCTCGGATTCGACGATGCCGCGCTGATGACCGAGGTTGAGGGTCTGGCCGCGCTGCTGCTGGTGCCTGACCGCGCGCTGCGGCCGGCAGAGCGCCTGACGTACGCGGAGGCGCTGCGCCGGCATGCCGGCGTCGATGTCCACCAGGACGACGAGTCGGCGTTCGAACGCGCGGCGAGCGACCACGGCATCGTGTGCCGGGCGGACCTCGACCGGGACGCCAAGCTGGATCTCCTCATGGGATTGGTCGTCGGCCCCAAGCTGGGGCTCGAACGGCCGTGTTTCATCTGCGACTATCCCGCCTCGCAGGCGTCGCTGGCTCGCCTGAAGCCCGGCCAACCGGCGGTGGCCGCTCGCTTTGAGTTCTATATCGACGGAATCGAGCTTGCCAACGGTTTTCACGAGCTGGCGAACGCCACCGAACAGCGCGCGCGTTTCGACGGCGACTTGGCCGTTCGCGGCGCGCGCGGCCAGGTCCGGCCGCCCTTGGACGAACGCCTGCTGGCGGCGCTGCGGTCCGGGATCCCGGATTGCGCCGGGGTTGCCTTGGGCTTCGATCGGTTGGTGGCCGTCGCTCTGGGTGCTGCCGGCCTGTCGGAGGCGATGAGCTTTTCGATCGACAACGCGTGACCGGCCGGCCGCCGCCCCCGGCCGGCCTTCACGGGGCCGCCGTGAGGGCTAGTTTTTCCCGCGGGAAAGATACTCGCCCGTGCGGGTATCGATGCGCAGAATTTCGCCTTCATTGATGAACAGCGGGACGCGGACCATGGCGCCGGTTTCAAGCTTCGCCGGCTTGGAGCCGCCGGTGGCGGTGTCGCCCCGCACGCCCGGGTCGGTCTCGACTACCTTGAGTTCCATGTGTGCGGGCGGCGTCACCTGCAACGGTACGCCGTTCCACAACGTGACCACGCAGACGGTGCCATCCTTCAGCCACTGGGCGCCTTCACCCACCGCCTCCTTGGAGGCCGTGAGCTGCTCGAATGTCTCCGGCACCATGAAGTGGAAAAAGTCTCCGTCGCTGTACAGGTACTGCATGTCCGTATCGACCACGTCGGCCGCTTCCACGGTGTCGCCCGACTTCCAGGTACGCTCGATGGTGCGGCCCGTCTTCAGGTTGCGTACCCGCACGCGATTGAACGCCTGGCCCTTGCCAGGTTTGACCATTTCGTTCTCGACGATAGCGTAGGGATCGCCGTCGATCAGAATCTTCAAACCGGCTTTGAACTCGTTCGTGCTGTAGTTCGACATCGCAGGCCTCGCGTTGAAGGGCGCGTATGATAGCGAGAACCCGCAGTTCTGGCCAATTCGGGCCCAATCGTGAGTTGGAGCGGCGGGAGCCCGTCTGAGTAATACTCAGGCGGGCTCCTAGACGCCGTTCCCAGAATCTCGAAAAACCTGATGTTACACTTTGCACCCATTTTCCGAGGAACTTGACGTGTCCGAGCAGGGTGCCGTGCCAATGATCGTCATGACGAGGTCGCAAGACCATGTCGAAGCGATCAACAGTACCCTGCGCAAGGCAGGCCATCCGGTCCATTGCACCTGGCTTCCCGACGCCCGCGATCTGGGGGACGCCCTGACGCAGCTCAATCCGGAGATGCTGGTGGCGTTCACCGACGAACCCGGCATCGACCTGGCTGCGATCATGAAGGTCAAGACGCAGAGCGCTCCGGAAATGCCGGTGCTGATCGTGCGCGAGAACATCGATGAGACGGCGATCGCCGAGGCCATGCGCGTGGGAGCGCAGGACGCAGTGTCGCTGGCCAATCGCAGCCGCCTGCAATCGGTCGCCACCCGCGAGCTGCGCGCTTACCGGCTCGAGCGGGCGCTGTCGACCACGCTCTCGTCGGCGCGCGAATACCGCGAACAGCTGCAGAATTTTCTCGAAGGCTCCGCCGACGCCATCACTCACGTGCAGGAAGGCATCATCGTCGATGCCAACCGTGCGTGGCTCGAACTGTTCGGCTATTCCGGCGACGACGCGCTGACCGGAACCCCCCTGATGGATCTATTCGAACAGGAAACCCATCCGGCGCTCAAGGGCGCCCTGGTCGCCTGTCTGCAGGGAAAGTGGACGGATCATGCCCTGAAGGTGCAGGCGCTGCTCTCCGACGGCTCCACTCTGGGCCTCGAGTTGACGCTGATGAAGGCCGACTACGAGAACGAACCTGCAACCCGCATCAGCATCCCCGCCAATAAAAAGAAGGACGTGGATCTTGAAGCGCGCCTGGACGAGGCGGTCAAGAACGATGCCTCCACGCGCTTCCTGCAGCAGCGTTATCTGATCGCCGAGGTCCGCGAACGCTGCGCCGTCGGCATCAAGGGCGGCGTGCGGCAATTCGCGCACATCAAGCCCGATCGGTTCGCCGACATCCAACATTCGATCGGCATCCTCGCGAGCGAGGACTTCATGGTGCAACTCGCCGACCTGCTCAGAACGCAGCTCACGCCGACGGATCTCTGCGGAAGATTCGGCGGCAACGGTTTTCTCGTCATGCTCGAGCGCGGCACGGCGCGCGACGTGGAAGCATGGGCCGAGAACGTGGCGAAACGCGTCAATGCGCACACCTTCAGCATCGATGATAAGACGATTTCCGCCACGGTGACCGTGGGCCTGGGACTGCTGCCTCCCGCCAATCCGGATGTGGCCGCGGCCATCGGCGATGCCGTCAGCGCCACTCGGCGCGGACGCGAGCTCGGCGGGAACCAGATGTACGTCGTCGACAAGTCGGACACCGACACACGGGTGCAGGCGTACGACAAGATCTGGGTCAAGCACATCAAGAGCGCGTTGATGGAGAACCGCTTCCGTCTGGTGCAGCAGCCGATCGCCAGTCTGCTGGGCGAGGACAAGGGCATGTTCGACGTGCTGGTCCGCATGCTGGACGAACAGGGCTCCGAAGTGCTGCCGGCGGAGTTCATTGCGGCCGCGGAGCGCAACGACCTGATGAAGAACATCGATCGTTGGGTGATCGGCGCATCCTTGTCGTTCGCCGCCAACCGCAAGGCGGCATGCATCTTCGTTCGCGTGTCGAAGGACACGGTACTCGACAAGAGCATCATCGGGTGGCTCGAAACGCAGCTGAAGTCGCTCAGAATCGAGCCCGCGCGCCTGTGCATCCAGGTCACCGAGGAGATGGCGACCCAATACATCAAGCCCACGATTGAATTCGCGGAAAACTTGCGCAAGCTCGGGTTTCGCTTCGCCCTCGAACACTTCGGCACCGGGCGCGACCCGCTCAAGCTGCTGGCGGACATCCGCATGAATTTCATCAAGGTGGACGGCTCATTGATGCAGGGCCTGTCGACCAATCAGCTGCAGCAACAGCGGGTGAAAGGCCTGGTCGAAGCCGCCAAGCGCAAGGGCGTTGAAACCGTCGCCGAACGCGTGGAGGACGCCAACACCATGGCCGTGCTCTGGCAGCTCGGCATCGAATTCATCCAGGGCTACTTCGTCAACGCGCCCGAAGACGTCACCATGTCCGGCGACCGCTAGCGCAAGTCGGGCCGGCGCGGCGCGCTCCTCAAGGCTGCGCCGGGGTTACTTCCAACCGGTCGATCTGCTTGTAGGCTCGCGAGAACCGCTGCCGCCGCTGGCCCTTCCGGTCCTGGAAGGGTTTGAGCTCCTCGTACCGGAGCTTCATCGGTGCGCTGTTGCCGCTGTACACCGTCAGCACCTCGCCCGGGGCGATCACCGCCATCGCCACCAGGTACTCGTCGCGGTCCGCCGACTTCTTCCCCGGAATGCCGTAGAGATTTTGACCCTTGCCCGCGCTCATCTCCTCGATCTGTGCCACGGGCAAGGCCAGCACCTCGCCATCGTTGTTCACGAACACGGCGAACGCGGCTGGATCCGTGATCGGCTGCGCCGCCAACACCTTGGCGTTCTCAGGCACCTTGAGCACCGATTTGCCCTTCTTGTTGCGCCCGTACAGTTCGCTCAATTTTACCGCGAAGCCATACCCGGCGTCGCTCGCCAGCAGCCAAGGATCGCCGGGTTCGCCGATCAGCACGGCGGCGAAGGTCGCGCCGTCCGGCGGATCCACCGTGCCCGACAAGGGCTCGCCGTAGCCCCGGGCCGCGGGCAACTGGTGCGCGTCGAGGCTATAGGCTCGACCCGTGGAGTCGATGAACACCGCCTGCTGTAGATTGCGCCCCTTCGCCGCGGCCTGAAACTCATCGCCCGTCTTGTAGCTCAACGAGCGCGCATCGATGTCATGGCCCTTTGCGGCACGCACCCATCCCAGGCGCGACAGCACCACGGTGACCGGTTCGCTCGTCAACAGCTCCGTCTCCGAGATGGCCTGGGCGGCCTCGCGCTCCACCAGCTTGGTACGGCGGTCGTCGCCGTATTCCTCCGCATCGCTCAACAACTCGTCGCGCACCAGCCTGGTCAATCGTGCCTTGCTCTTCAGGATGGCCTGGATCTCGTCGCGCTCCTCCGCGAGCTTCTTCTGTTCCTCGCGGATCTTCATTTCCTCCAGGCGCGCGAGGCGTCGCAGCTTGGTTTCCAGTATTTCCTCTGCCTGTTCGTCCGACAATTTGAAACGCTTGATGAGCGCCGGCTTCGGATATTCCTCCCTGCGCACGATGCGGATCACTTCGTCGAGGTTCAGGTACGCGATCAGCAAGCCATCGAGGATGTGCAGTCGCGCGGACAGCTTCGCCAGCCGGTGATTCAAGCGCCGCGTGACGGTGGACTTGCGGAACGTCAGCCATTCCAGCAACAGCTCCTTCAGCCCCATGACCCGGGGCCGGCCGTCCAGGGCGATGACATTGAGATTGACGCGATAATTTCGCTCGAGATCGGTCGTGGCGAACAGGTGCGCCATCAGGGCCGTGGTGTCGACGCGATTCGACTTCGGGACGATCACCAGGCGGGTGGGATTTTCATGATCCGATTCGTCGCGCAGATCCTCGACCATCGGCAGCTTCTTCTGCTGCATCTGGGCGGCGATCTGTTCCTGCACCTTGGCTCCCGACACCTGGAACGGCAAGGCGTCGATCACGATCTGACCGTCCTCGATCTCATAGGTGGCGCGCGCCTTGAAGCTCCCGGATCCGGTTTCGTACATCTGCACGAGGTCGTCGCGCGGTGAAACGATTTCTCCTCCGGTCGGCAAATCGGGGCCCTTGATGCTGGCCATGATCTTGCGCGTAGAGAGGTCCGGGTCGTCGAGCAGGGCCACGCAGGCCTTGACCACCTCGCGCAGATTGTGCGGCGGAATGTCGGTGGCCATGCCGACGGCGATCCCGGAGCCGCCGTTGAGGAGCAGATTCGGCACTCTCGCGGGCAGCATGGTCGGCTCGTCCAGCGAACCGTCGAAATTCGGAATCCAGTCGACCGTGCTCGAACCCAATTCCTGCAGCAACAGCGTCGCGTAGCGGGTCAGCCGGGACTCCGTGTAGCGCATCGCAGCAAATGATTTCGGATCGTCCGTCGAGCCCCAGTTGCCCTGGCCGTCGACGATGGGGTGCCGGTAGGCGAAATCCTGAGCCATGTGCACCATGGCCTCATAGCAAGCCGAATCGCCATGCGGATGGAATTTGCCGATGACGTCGCCCACGGTCCTGGCGGACTTCTTGTGTTTTGCGCCCGCCGCGAGGCCGAGCTCGCTCATCGCATACACGATGCGGCGCTGCACGGGCTTCAATCCGTCGCCCAAATGCGGCAGCGCCCGGTCCAGAATGACGTACATCGAGTAATCGAGGTACGCGCGCTCGGCGAATGTCTTGAGAGGCTCCTGCTCTACACCGTCAAAATTCAGTTCTTGATCTTTCATGGTCGTGGAATTGGCAACAGTAACCTTAAGGGTGAATCTGCGCTAAACATGCGCCAGATTGCCCTTGCTCTCCAGCCACTCGCGCCGGTCGCCCGCCCGCTTCTTCGCGAGCAGCATGTCGAGCAGCTGATCCGGGCTGTCCTTCGGGTCGATGGTCATTTGTACGAGCCGGCGCGTCTGCGGTGCCATGGTCGTTTCGCGCAATTGGATCGGGTTCATTTCGCCCAATCCCTTGAATCGAGTCACCACGGGTTTGAGCCGCGGGCTGTCGACGGCGATGCGCGCCAGGGCCTTCTCGCGCTCGGCCTCGTCCAGGGCATAAACGACTTCCTTGCCGGCATCGATCCGGAACAGCGGAGGCATGCACACGTAGACGTGCCCCGCGGCGACCAGCGGCCGATAGTGGCGCAAAAACAGCGCGCACAGCAGCGTCGCGATGTGCTGACCATCGCTGTCGGCATCCGCCAAGATGCAAATCTTGTGATAGCGCAGGGCGGATAGGTCGGCTGCCGCCGGGTCAACCCCGATGGCGATGGTGATGTTGTGCACTTCCTGGGACTGCAGCACCTCGCGGGTGTCCGCTTCCCAGGTGTTCAGGATTTTACCGCGCAGCGGCATGATGGCCTGCGTCACCCGATCCCGCGCCTGCTTGGCCGAACCGCCGGCGGAATCGCCCTCGACCAGAAACAGCTCGCTGCGCTTCGGATCCTGACTCACGCAGTCCGCCAGCTTGCCCGGCAATGCGGGTCCCGACACGATGCGCTTGCGCGCGATCTTTTGGCTGTCCTTGAACCGCTGCTGCGCATTGGCGATCGCCAGCATCGCGATCTTCTCGCCCTGATCCGGATGCTGATTGAGCCAGAGCGCAAACGCGTCCTTGATCACGCCTTGGACGATTCCGGCGGACTCGCGCGAGGACAGGCGTTCCTTGGTCTGGCCGGCGAACTGCGGCTCGCGCATCTTCATCGACAGAACGAAACTCACCCCATCCCACACGTCTTCCGGCGCAAGCTTCAGGCCCCGCGGCACCAGGGAGCGGAACTCGCAGAACTCGCGCACCGCGTCGGCGGCCCCCACGCGCAGGCCGTTCACGTGCGTGCCGCCGTCCACCGTCGGGATCAGGTTGACGTAACTCTCGGTGATGCGATGCTCGGAATCGAGCACCCACGCGAAGGCCCAGTCCAGCGAGCCGCCCTCGATGTCGCGCTTGCCGTAAAAAGTCTCGGCCGGGAGCCACTCGCCTTTACCGAGCTCCTCTGCCAGATACTGGTGCAGACCGCCCGTGTAGTACCACTCCTCGCGTTCGCCGGTGAACCCGTTGGTGAGCGTCACGCGCAGTTTCGGGCAGAGCACGGCTTTGGCCCGCAGCACCTGCTTGAGACTGGGGATGGCGAATTTATCGGTATCGAAGTACTTGCCGTCGGGCCAGAACCGCAGCCTCGTCCCGGTTTTCGATTTCGGAACCTCGCCGACCACCTCGAGCTTCGACTTCAGAACCCCGCCCGCGAAGGCCAGGTTGTACTCCTTCCCGCCGCGGCGCACCCAGCACTCCAGGTGCTTGGACAGGGCGTTCACGACCGAGACGCCGACGCCATGCAACCCGCCGGCATGCTGGTAGGTCTTGTCGTTGAACTTTCCGCCGGCGTGCAGGCGCGTCAGGATCAACTCGGCCCCGCTGATCTTCTCCTTGGGATGAATGTCGACCGGCATGCCGCGGCCGTCGTCCTCCACCTCCAGCGAGCCGTCCTTGAACACCGTGACGTCGATGTTCTCGCAATATCCTGCCAGCGCCTCGTCGACGCTGTTGTCGATCACTTCGTGCGCCAGGTGGTTTGGGCGCGTGGTGTCGGTGTACATGCCCGGGCGCCGGCGCACCGGGTCCAAGCCGCTCAAAACCTCGATGTCGGAGGCCGTATAAGACGATGCCATCAGTGATATCCAACCATTCCTGTGCCTGACGAAGGCGGCGGAGTCTACCACGCGATTCTGCAGCCAATCAGCTGGCATTTTGAAGTCGATCAGCTGGCATCTCGGGATCGATCTGCTGGCGCCTTGGGCGGCGTTCGGCTATCTTCCTGCGCCATGGGAATCGCAAACCCGCAAAATCTGGTTCGTAACGTGCCCGTGCTGCCCCGGCCGTACGGCATCCGTGTGAGCTTGCGTCCCGGAGACCCGTTCGCGAAGCTGCTGGGCAGTGATTGGCAGAAGACGCATTGGTTTTTCACCGCCGCGGAGCGCGACCAAAAGCTGGAGGAAATGGCGCGCAAGCACGAATACTCGCGAATCGGCGATCAGCCGGCGCTAACCTTCGAGAAAGTCGAGAATCTATCCGAGAGCCGCGCCTTCAGCTAGAAATTCCTAAATTCGGCGCGTAAGCGCCTAGAAAGATCTACCCAGGAAGAGATAGAAGCCGCTCGTGCCGTGCTCGTCATAGCCCGTACCCAGGTAGACGGGACCCAGATAGGTGTCGATCGCGAAGAATATCGACGCGTCCTTGTGCGCCGACCCGGCGCTGATATCGCCGCGCTGCTCCCACGTGTTCCCGAGCTCCAGCGATGCGCCGATATAGGTGGGGAACTCGAAAAGCCCCTCGCCGCCGCGGCCGATCTTGCGGAAGTAGATGGCGCGCGTGATCGCATAATGGGGACCGGTCAGCGACTGCGGCGCGAGCCCCGACAAGTTGAAAAAGCCGCCAAGCGAGTAAAATTCGGGAAGCGCGGTGGACCTGACGTTGCCGTCGAGGGTGGTGCCGGCGGAGGTCCACCACAGCAGCGTATTGCGCCCGCGGGACCTCGCCACGAGCCAGTCGGCCGAAACGCGATCGCGCGCGACGTCCGAGCCCAGATTGGTCCGGTCCGCATCCCACTGCAATGTGAACGTCTCGCCGCCGCGGGGAAAATGCACGTTGTCGAGCTGGTCGTAGCTGAATTTGAAAAAATACTCGCCCTTGTTGTACTGCTGTTCGACCAGCGTCGGATCTCCGTAACGTACCCGCGTCAGGCCGTTGGTCCGGTGCAGTCCAGCCCGGATTTCGCCCCAGTTGCCCAAGTTTCGCCCGACGTCCAGATCGGCTTCGGCTTCGCGGTCGCGGAAATCGGCGACCTCGATGTTTCGGACGTAGATCGGGAGGTCCCGCACCTCGATGCGCGCGCTCGGCGCCACGAACCACGTGCGCTGCGGATCGAGCGGTTGGTAGAACTCGCTGAACACCCGGGGATCGCTGCCGATCTGCACGTCGGTCAGCAGTTCCGCGCCCAGTTCGTTCAGTTCGCTCACCACAAAACGTGCGGCGGCGTTGTAGCGGCTGTTGCCCTGAAAATCGTCCTGCAGATTCAAGCCGAACCGTATGTAGTTGGGACCCCAGGACTTGCGCCGCGCACGGATCTCGAGACCCGTTTCCTGGGCCGCCTCCGCAGCCCCGCCTGCATCCGCAGCGGCGTTCGCACCTGCCGGCGCTTCGGTCGGCGGCGGCGACCGCTCGACCAGGCTGTAGTCGAGTGTCTCGAAATTTCCGAGACCATAGAGTTTGGTGATGCGAGACCCCACCTGGTCGACAGTGAAGGGTTTACCGATCAGCGGCTGCATTTCCGCCATGATGGTCGCTTCATAGCGCTTCGATTCCTTGTCGACGCGGACGAATTCGATGGGGGGCAATCCGGGCACTCGCGCTTCCCGCCGCGCCTGATATGCGTGATAGTCCGCGTCGCCGACCCTTAAGCGCGCGAGCTTTTCCGCCGACCTCAGTGCCGCCTCCTCGCCGCGGATGATCGTTCCCAGGGTGTTCGCAAAATCCGTCGAGGTGGTCGATCCGAGAATGGGCTCGATGAGAACGTCCTGCGGGCCCAAGCTGTTCTTCTGCCGGTCCGAGTCCTTGCGCACCAGGATTGCAAGCATCTGATTGGAAATGGACAGCGCGGAATCGAGCTGCGCCCGCGCCTGCAGCGGGAAGCTCACGTCGGAGACGATGAGGACATCGGCATTCATCGCCCGCGCTACGTTGATGGGCAGATTCTCCGCCAGGCCGCCGTCCACCAGCAATCTACCCCGGTAGTCCACCGGTGCGAATACGCCGGGTGCGGAAATACTGGCCCGCATCGCGATCGCCAGATCGCCCTTGTCGAGTAGCACGGCCTCGCCGCTTTCCAAATCGGTGGCAACGGCGCGAAAGGTCGTCGGTAGCTTGTCAAAATCGGTGCTGTCGTTGAACTGCAAAGTCAGCTGTTTCAGCGTCTCCTGCAGTTTCTGGCCCTGGATGAGCCCTTTGGGAAGGAGAATCTGTCCATGCTTCAAGCCCAACGGCAAGCGCACCAGGAAATTGCGATCGTCTTGTTTGCGTCTGAAGGCCAGATCGCGCCGCGGCGGAGTGTCCCGAAACGCCTCCTGCCAGTCCACCGAGCGCATCGTGGATTCGATTTGGCGGGCGCTCATCCCGCTTGCATACAGCCCCCCCACCACCGCACCCATGCTGGTGCCCGCGATGCAGTCGATCGGAACCTTCAGGTCTTCGAGCGCCTTGAGGACACCGATGTGCGCAATCCCGCGAGCGCCGCCGCCCGACAGCACGACGCAAATCCGTGGACGGAGCGAGGGGTCGCGCGGCGACTCCGTCGCCTCCAGCGCCCGGGCAGCGCCGGCGAGACAAACCAGACAACCGGCGGCCAGCGCCGCCCAGCTAAGCCCATTTGTTCGTTGATTCCCCATGAGGGGAACAGTCAGGAGCCTGTCTGAGTATTCCACGTGGCCGCGACCGCGGCAGATTTCCCCTCAGGCAAGGCGGAGCCGACGCAGTTGGGTATGTACCCAATAAGGAGGCGACAACGCCGCATGAGGGGAAATCTGCCCGGTCCCGAAGGGTTGGCAAGGCCGTTTGCTCGTGCGCAACCGTTGTACCATGGCGGGACAACGGATCCGAGCGATGGGGCGTCTGCGGCGTTGCACGGCTTGTCCATAGTATCCACTATGGACCGCGCCGCGCGCCTTGCATCCGCTCCCTCTCCTTGCCAACGCGGCTCACGTGGAATACTCAGACAGGCTCCTAGAGCACGACGTCGACGCTACTGGCGCTGAACGTGTTGGTCGCCCGGTTATAGGTTCCGCGGGCCTCCAGCTGCAGGGCCCCCGTGGCCGAAAGCGCGCTGGTCAGATTGTCGCCGAAAGTTTTGAAATCACTGAACACATGGATGCCGGCCGGGGCGTCTGCGGCCGGGTCGCCATAGGAGAAGCGCGGCGTAAATAGAGCCGGCAGACCGGCGGACGATGCGATCCCAGCCTGCGGCACGACCGTGAACGGCGGCGACACCGGCATCGTAGCGAGAGCGATGCTCTCCGGACCGATGCGGATGACGGCCGAAGCGATGCTGGTATTCGCCAAATCGAGCGTCAAGCCGGTCGCGCCGTGTACCGAAAAGGGAGTCTTCGTGCCGGTACCCGACCAATGCACCTGCAGGCTGGCCGGAACGGTCGCCTCGCTGCTGATCGCGGTGGCATCGAATGCCGGGGGAGCCGATCCGAACGGCGCGACCAGGCCGTCGATCCATAGCGGATCGCCAACAGTGGTCACCGGAACGGCGAGCGCGCCGGTACCGACGGTGAATGCGGCGGCCACCGGGTCCGCGGCCGCGGAAGTGCCGTTGCCGGCGAATGTAAAGGCACTGACCGGCCAATTATTGATGGTCTGCAGGTTCATCGACAGCGTGCCCGCTGCCGACGACACCAGCGAGCCCCACAGATGCGTGGATATCAAACGCACCGAACCTGTGTTGGTGGAGGTGGAACCGCTCGCATCGATATCGACCGCGCCCGTGCTCGGCGCAGAGTAGATGCCGCGCACCACGATGTGCTGGCCCACGGCCACGGAATTGTAATCCAGGTCCGTCCGCGTCGTGTCATCCGCGGTGACGATGGTGGAAGGACCCAATTTTACGCTGGCATCGGCGGCGTATGAGCATCCGCTACATCCGTAGACCGCGGTGTTGGTCGTACCGCCGGTGTACAGTTGCATGGTCCAGCCCCGCACCTTGAGCGTATTGCCGGTGCGCGAGACCACGTCGCCCTCGAGGCCCGACGTATAAACATCCTCCAGCGTACTGCCGGCGAGGACATACTTCGCGTGGAATTTCCCGGCCGTGGCGCTCGGGGTCTTGGTGGGCTCGAAGGTGGTATAGGCAGCCGTCACCGTAGTTCCCGCCGACGATTGAGACAACTGGGTGATACCGGTGGTGCCCGTGGAAATCACACCGTTGGTGGCGTAGAGGGTGTTCGCGTCCACGAACAGCGACAGCGATCCAAAGTTGTCAAACTCGTCGAGGAACGGCCGGATATACACCGTATAGGTGCCGAGACTCACGCTCGAATTGATGAGTGGCCCCCGTACGCGGATGAGCTTCTGGTCCGAGGGGGCAATGCCCACGGTCAGATACGGCTTCACCGTCACGGTCGGCGGACTGGTCGCCATGTTGATCAAGGGGGTGGACGCGGCGAGATTGACATCGATCGCCAACCGTTGTGCCGAGGTGGTCGCGAACGTGGTGGGCACGACAAGCGGCCCCGCCGGATCCAAAATCACGTTGATCGCCTGCGTGGTTACCGCCTTGCCGGCCGAATCGACGACCTTCGCCTTCACCGGCACGCCGCCCACCATGACGGTGATGACTGCGTTCGTGTAATCCAAGATGAAGTTCGCGGACGTATACGTGCCGACCCGAATCGGCGCGCTGCCCCAGAGCTCCGAGAGATCGCTGAGCTTGGTGAGATCCACGGTCTCCGGACCCAGTAACGGCCCCGCCACGGAGCCGTCGCTGCCCGTGAGCGTGATCTGGCTGACGTTCACGATGTAGCTCGCAAAATCGCCGGGTTGATCGGTGAGCGTGAGCCACGCGATGCCGGCGCCGCTGTTCTGATTGTTGTTGTGGCAGCCCGCCGCGAAGATCGCGGCGGCGCACAGCAACGCGCTCACGCCGAGGCGGGCGCTCCAGAAGTAGCGGCCGCGCGCGCTGCGGTCCTCGCCGGTGGATTGCCGGGGACCATGGATTCCTGACGATGGGTGCACTAAACCTTCCAGTTTTTTGGGGGTGATGATTCTAAGGCTGCGTAGAATAATGACTTTCGAGGGGCTGCGCGCAGCAAAGTTCCATTCCAGTCGGTCAAGAACTCGCCGGCCGGGGTACTTGTTGCGTAATGCAATGAATATTGCCGCCGCCGAGCAGCACTTCGCGGGTCGCCACCCCGATCACTTTACGGGTCGGAAACAGGCGGCGCAGAGTGCGCATCGCCGCCGCATCCCGGCGCCTGTCGTACAGGGGCATGACGACGCACTTGTTGGCGATGTAGAAATTGATGTATGACGCCGGCAAGCGGTCGCCCGCCCTGCGCGGACGGCTCTCCGCACGCACATCGACGCCGGCCGCTTCCTCGGCGGTCATGTACAGGGGGCCCGGCTGATGGATCTTGTGGATGGTGAGCGGACGCCCGCGGGCGTCGCGCGCAGCGTTCAAACGCTGCAGGGCATCGTTCGAAATCTCGTACTGCGGATCCTTGCGGTCATCGGTCCACGTCAACGCGACATGCCCGGGGGACGTGAAGCACGCGAGTTCGTCGATATGGCCGCCGGTCTCGTCGAGATGGACGCCCTTTCCCAGCCAGATCACGGTGGTCACGCCGAGATAGCGCTGCAGCATGCTCTCGACATCCGACCGCGAAACCGCACCGTTGCGATTCGGATTGAGCAGGCACTCCTCGGTGGTCAGGCATGTACCGCGGCCGTCCACGTGAATCGCTCCGCCCTCCAACACGAAGGAGGTTCGATAGCGGTCCGAACCCTCGATCTCCAGCACTTTCTGGGCCACTTCGTCATCGCGGTCCCACGGAAAGTACAATCCCCCGCGCAAGCCGCCCCAGGCGTTGAAGGTCCAATCGATCCCGCGGCGCCGGCCTTTGGCATCGACGACGAACGTCGGACCACAGTCCCGGATCCAGGCATCGTTGCTGCTCATCTCAACGACGCGAACCTGCGGCGGCAGACGGGCCCGCGCGTTTTGAAACTGGGCCGCGGACGCGCCGACCGTGACCGGCTCGCCCTGCGCAATCGCCGCGGCGACTGCGGCAAATGCAGCTTGCGCAGGCTTCGCCCCGTCGCGCCAGTTGTCGGGCCGCTCGGGCCACAGCATCCAGCAACCGGAATGGCGTTCATATTCCGCAGGCATGCGAAAGCCGTCGCCGGCCGGGGTGGATGTCAGTATGCGCAATGCGGTCCTCCAACCGCCCATGCTAGCATTGCGGCCGCACCTAGAGGAGTCCGCGCATGTCAGAAGCCACGCCCGTCCGTCTGCAGATCCCAGTCGGCGGAGAGAAGATCACGATCACGAACGGCAAGCTGCACGTGCCGGACCAGCCGATCATCCCTTACATCGAGGGCGACGGCACGGGCCGCGATATCTGGCGCGCGAGCGTGCGGGTCTTCGACGCCGCGGTGCATAAGGCCTATGGCGGCAGGCGCAAGATTCATTGGATGGAAATCTTTGCCGGCGAGAAGGCCAACAAGGCCTATAACTCCTGGCTTCCGGATGAAACCGTCGCGGCGTGCCGCGACTATCTGGTCTCCATCAAGGGCCCGCTGACCACTCCAGTCGGGGGCGGCATCCGCTCGCTCAACGTGGCGCTGCGCCAGCTGCTCGACTTGTACGTCTGCCTGCGGCCGGTGCGATGGTTCAAAGGGGTCCCGTCGCCCGTCAAGACTCCGGAAAAAGTCGACATGGCCATCTTCCGCGAGAACACCGAGGACATCTACGCCGGCATCGAATTCGAAGCGGGCACGGCCGATTGCAAGAGGTTCCTGGAACTGTTCAAGGAGAATTTTCCGAAGCAATACGCGAAGATCCGTTTTCCGGACAGTTCCGGCATCGGACTCAAACCCGCATCCAGAGAGGGAACCGAGCGGCTGTTCCGCTCGGCCGTGGAGTACGCGATCGTCAACAAACGCAAGAGCGTCACGATCGTGCACAAGGGAAACATCATGAAATTCACCGAAGGTGCATTTCGCAACTGGTGCTACCAATTGGCCGAGCGTGAATTTCCCGAACACGTATTCACCTGGGAGCAATGGGAGCGCATCAAGGCGAAGCAGGGTGAGAAGGCCGCCGCCGAACAGATGGAAACGGCCCGGAAATCCGGCAAGGTCATCATCAAGGATGCGATCGCCGACATCACGCTGCAGCAGATCCTGACCCGTCCCGACGAATTCGACGTGATTGCGACCATGAATCTCAATGGCGACTACATCTCCGACGCCCTGGCGGCCCAGGTCGGCGGGATCGGCATCGCACCGGGCGGGAACGTCAATTACATGACGGGCCACGCCGTGTTCGAAGCCACCCACGGCACGGCGCCCAAGTACGCCGACCTCGACAAAGTGAATCCAGGTTCGGTGATCCTGTCGGGCGAGATGATGCTCCGCTACATGGGCTGGCTGGAGGCTGCCGATGCCATCATCAACGCGATGGACAAGACGATCGGGCAGAAAACGGTGACCTATGACTTTGCGCGCCTGATGGAGGGCGCCAAAGAGGTCAAGTGCAGCGAGTTCGGCGACCTGTTGATCAAGAACCTATAGCGCGTCGCGTGCCGAGGTCAACCAACCGCGCGCGCGGAATTCAGCGCGGCGGAGGCCGCCATGGCACGCTGCTTCATCACGTCGAATGCGGCGATCCGATACGCCTCGGTCATCGTGGGGAAATTGAAGATTTGTTCCACGAAGAATTCCCCACAGTTCCTCGGACTCGGGCTCATGCCCCGGTGCGACGAACACCTCGGCGGCAATGCTTGCGGGGAACCCCGAATAGATCGATTGGAGGCGCCTAGGTCGTTTTGGGGGCCTAGGTTGTTGTGAGGAAGGTTTTGGCCAGCGCCTGATCCAAGTCGGCGATCAGATCGGGCGCGTCTTCGATGCCGATGGACAGGCGAACGGTGCCGCGGCCGATGAGCGATGTTTCGCGCTGCGTCGCAGTATATTCCTGGCCCCCCAGCAATTGCGGCGGCATCACCAGCGACTCGGTCGACCCGACACTGGAGGTGATGGAAAAGAATTGCAGCGCTTCGGCGAAGCGATTGCCCTCGTCGTAGCCGCCATCCAGTTCGAAACTCACGATGCTGCCGAAGTCCTTCATCTGGCGTTTCGCCAACTCATGCTGCGGATGACTGTCGAGGCCCGGAAAGTGGACGCGCTTCACTCCCCCATGGCCGTGCAGGAAACGGCTCACGGCAAGCGCGTTCGCACATTGCCTCTCGTAGCGCAGGTGGTACGTGCGCATGCCCCGCTGGATCAGAAACGCGGCATGCGGATCGAGCGTGGGGCCCATGGACACCACGTCCTTGCGCATCGCCGCGATCAGCGGCCGGTCCGCAATGATGGCGCCGCCCATGACGTCGCCATGCCCGGAGGCGAATTTTGTCAGGCTGTGCAGGAAGATATCGACCTCATAGCCGCCGTGGTTGTGGAAGCCGGCAAAGGTGTTGTCCATGACCGTGAGGCATTTTGCCTGACGCGCCTGAACGGTCAGATGCGCGATGTCCGCAATTTTGGTCACGGGATTCGTGGGACTCTCGAACACCACCAACCGCGTCGGCGTTTCACGGAGCACGCGCTCGACGCCGGGCAGGTCCTCGATGGACAACAGCGTATGCGTCACTCCGTACCTGGCGAGGATATGCTGCACGATGTAGCGCGTCGGACCGTAGGACTCGATGAACGCGAGTACATGATCCCCTTGCTTGCACAGGGACAACAAGGTGGCCGCAATACTGGCCACCCCGGAACCGACCAGCAGACAGTCCTCCCTGCCCTGCATCCGTGCCAGCGTCAGTTCCAGTTGGCGCAGCGTCGGGTTCGTGTTACGCGAATAAAAGAAGCCCTCTCGCTCGCCGCGCAGCGTACGCAGGGTCTCACCCACATCGTCGAAGGTAAATTTGACCGATTGATAGATCGGCGCCACCAGCGGCCGATTATCGGCCGGCACCTCGACTTCCGGCGGATGATTCACGAAGGTGTTGTCGTTCATGGGAGTTCCTCGCAAGATACTCCGGGTCAACGATAATCGAGGCGGACGCGCATTGAAAGCGTTCCGCCGGCGCGGCCGGCGCGGTTACACACCACCCGCCATATGTGGGTAAACTCCCAGGGCCATGAACGCAGTTGCCGATTTGCGCCATTCCGATGCGCTCCAGACCTCGAGTATGGAGCCGGAAGCGCGACTGCGCGAGATTCCGTACAACTACACGTCGCTCGCGGATCGCGAGATCGTCATCCGTCTGCTGGGCGCCGCGGCCTGGGACCTGCTCGACGAATTGCGCAGCGAACGGCGGACCGGTCGGTCCGCCCGCATGCTGTACGAGGTGTTGGGGGACATCTGGGTCGTCGAGCGCAATCCGTTCCTGCAGGATGATCTGCTGGACAACCCGAAGCGCCGCAAACAGCTCGTCGAGGCCCTCCACCACAGGCTGCATGAGGTGGAGAAGCGCAGCGATCAGTCAGACCCGGTGCGCGGCGAGAAAGTCGCTCAATTGCTCGCGGCGGCGAAAGACGCCGTGCTGCGCTTCGAGAAGCACTTCGCCGATCTGGCGGCAATGCGCAGACGCGCGCGCCGTGCACTGGCCAGACACACCCGTGAGGACAACATCCGCTTCGATGCCTATGCGCGGGTCACGCATGTTACGGATGCCACCGACTGGCGGGTCGAACTGCCCTTCCTCGTATTGGCGCCGGATGCCGAAGCCGAGATTCCGCGCCTGGTACGCGACTGCATCGAACTCGGCCTCACGGTCATCCCGCGCGGCGGCGGCACGGGCTATACCGGGGGCGCCGTGCCCTTGACGCCATGGTCGGCGGTGATCAACACGGAGAAACTTGGGGACCTGGGTGCGGTTGAGATGCTGGCGCTTCCCGGGGCGCCGGAGACCGAAGACCCCGCGCAGCCGGCCGCGACGATATTTTCAGCGGCAGGCGTGGTCACACGGCGGGTCACCGAAGCCGCGGAACGTGCCGGTTTCGTGTTCGCCGTCGACCCTACGTCCGCCGATGCATCCTGTGTGGGCGGCAATATCGCCATGAACGCCGGCGGCAAAAAGGCGGTGCTGTGGGGAACGGCGGTCGACAATCTTCTGTGGTGGCGCATGGTCGATCCCGACGGCAACTGGCTCGAAGTGACCCGCCTCAATCACAATAGGGGCAAGATTCACGATGTGCCGGTGGCCTGCTTCGACCTGGTGTGGAAGGATGGCGGTGCCCACCCCGATGCAGCCAAGGTGCTGCGCAGCGAGCGGTTGAACATCGCGGGTGCCGGCTTCCGCAAGGCGGGGCTCGGCAAGGACGTCACGGACAAGTTTTTGGGCGGGCTCCCCGGCGTGCAGAAGGAAGGCTGCGACGGCCTCATCACGTCAGCGCGGTGGGTGCTGCACCGCATGCCCAAACACACGCGCACCGTCTGCCTGGAATTCTTCGGTCAGGCGCGCGACGCCATCCCCAGCATCGTCGAGATCAAGCGCTACCTGGACACCGGCGGCAGGACACGCGGCGCCACCCTGGCGGGCCTCGAGCATCTGGATGAACGATATCTGCGAGCAGTCGGCTACAGCACCAAATCCAAGCGCGGCGCGTTGCCGAAGATGGTGCTGCTGGGGGATATCGTCGGCGAGGACGATGCGGCGGTCGCCGCCGCCACGTCGGAGGTCGTGCGTCTCGCCAACGCACGGTCAGGCGAAGGCTTCATCGCCGTGAGCGGCGACGCCCGCAAGAAATTCTGGCTGGACCGCGCCAAGACCGCCGCCATCGCCAAACATACGAACGCGTTCAAGATCAATGAAGACGTGGTCATTCCCCTCGAACGCCTGGGCGAATACACGGATGCCATCGAACGCATCAACATCGAACTCTCGATCCAGAACAAGCTGGAGATGGCCGACGAGCTCGCGCGCTATTTCAGCGATATGGGGGACGCCGCCGGCGACGCCGATCGGCGGGCGGCCGCCCGGGAACTGGTCGACCGGGTGCGCGCGCGCTGGCGGTGCCTGCTCGCATCCATGGACCTGAACCTGCATTCGGTGCGCGGGCCGCTGGAGTCGCTCGGCATCGCGCCGCCCGATGATTCCACCGGCACGGTGTTCGATCGCCTGCAGGACCGCAGCATTCGCGTGAGCTGGAAGACGGAACTTCGCGCGGAGCTTGCGCGCATTTTTCTGGGCGCGGCATTCGCGCCCACGCTCGCCGACTGCGACGCCGTGCACAAGCGGATCCTGCAGGGGCGTGTTTTCGTCGCTCTGCACATGCATGCGGGCGACGGCAATGTGCACACCAACATTCCCGTGAACTCCGACAACTACGCCATGCTCAAGACCGCCAATGGCGCGGTCGCGCGCATCATGCGGATCGCACGCGCATTGAACGGCGTGATCTCCGGCGAGCACGGCATCGGGATCACAAAGCTCGAATATCTTACCGAGCAGGAAATTGCGGGATTTCGCGCCTACAAACACCGCGTCGATCCGGACGGACGGTTCAACAGGGACAAGCTCATGCCGGGCGCGGATCTGCGGCGCGCCTACACGCCGAGCTTCAATCTATTGGGGCACGAGTCGCTGATCATGCAGCAATCGGACATCAGCCTCATCTCCGATGCCATCAAGGACTGCCTACGCTGCGGAAAATGCAAACCCGTTTGCGCCACCCACGTGCCGCGCGCGAACCTGTTGTATTCGCCGCGCGACAAGATACTTGCGACGTCGCTGCTGATCGAGGCTTTTCTATACGAAGAACAGACTCGCCGCGGAGTATCAATCCAGCACTGGGACGAACTGTCGGACGTCGCGGATCACTGCACGGTCTGCCACAAGTGCCTGAGCCCCTGCCCCGTCGACATCGATTTCGGCAATGTGTCGATGGCCATGCGCGACCTGCTGCGCCGCATGGGAAAGAAGCGCTTCAATCCGGGAACGGCCGCGTCCATGTTCTTTCTGAACGCGACGAACCCGCAAACCATCAAGCTGACCCGCCTGGGTCTGATCAACTGGGGCTACAAGGCGCAGCGCCTGGCCAATCGGGCGTTCAACACGCTCGCGAAGGCGCAGACGAAGCGGCCTCCGTCGTCGACCGGAAGGCCTCCCATCAAGGAACAGGTCATTCACTTCGTCAACAAGCGGATGCCGGGCGGGTTGCCGAAGCGGACCGCACGCGCGCTGCTCGACATCGAGGACCGCGATTACGTTCCCATCATCCGCGATCCAAAGGCCACCACCAGCGAGTCCGAGGCCGTCTTTTACTTTCCGGGCTGCGGATCGGAGCGCTTGTTCTCGCAGGTGGGACTCGCCACTCAAGCCATGCTCTGGCACATCGGTGTGCAAACCGTGTTGCCGCCCGGCTATCTATGCTGCGGCTACCCGCAGCGCGGCGTCGGAGAATTCGACAAGGCCGACAAGATCATCACCGACAATCGCGTGCTGTTTCATCGCGTTGCCAACACGCTCAATTATCTGGACATCAAGACGGTCGTGGTGAGCTGCGGGACCTGTTTCGACCAGCTCCAGGGCTACGAATTCGACAAGATATTTCCGGGATGCAAGATCATCGACATCCACGAGTTCCTGATGGAAAAGGGCGTGCAGCTCGACAACGTGACGGGCGTGCGGTACCTGTATCACGACCCCTGCCATTCTCCGATCAAAAAGCACAACCCGCTCGACGTGGTCAACACCCTCATGAACAGTGCACGGAACGGCATGATCGAAGCGAACGATCGATGCTGCGGTGAATCGGGCACCCTCGCCATCACCCGGCCGGACATTTCGACCCAGGTACGCTTCCGCAAGGAGCAGGAGGTGCGTACCGGCGTCGATCAGCTTCGCGCCGGCGGTCACCGGGGCGAGGTGAAGATTCTGACATCCTGTCCCTCGTGCCTGCAGGGCCTCAAGCGCTACAACGACGACGCCGACCTCGACGCAGACTACATCGTGGTGGAGATCGCCAAGAACCTGCTGGGACCCGACTGGCTGCCCGCGTATGTGCGGAAGGCCAACGACGGCGGGATCGAGAGGGTATTGGTCTAGGAGCCTGTCTGAGTATTTCACGTGAGCCGCGTTGGCAAGGACGTATATCCATGCGGTGCGGTTGGGCTTGGCCCACAGCATCGGATCCGTGCGGGGGAGCGGATGCAAGGACGCCCCAGCGCACAGATCCGATGGCCCAGGCAATCGTCAAAGGCTGCGTACGAGCAAAGGTCCTTGCCAACCCTTCGGGACCGGGCAGATT
>WNFR01000575.1_pt1 | contig 72430 bp, 63 predicted proteins | sample 5400221 | NCBI WGS metagenome assembly WNFR01 (sample SAMN13153357, study PRJNA577476) | soil metagenome | isolation source: 40 cm soil under Madrone tree | place: USA:California | collected 2016-06-14
CCGCGTCGACCACCAGCTTCGCCGCGGGATCCTCCGGAACAAGCGCCTCGTCCAGCGTGATAAAGCGCTGTTTGGTGGAGAACTTGCCTTTAGCGTTTCGATAAAAGCGAAGCTCGCCAAGCATTCTGGTTTCGAACGGCGTAAAGACTATCAGCGTCGCTCCGACGTAGACTGGAGGCGTGAACGCGTCCTCCACCGATTCGGCGTTTCCGTCGATAATGACGTTGATGCCCGGAGCCTCGCGGGCGATCCGTGCGACCTCTAGTTGTGATTTGACCTTTGCGAGTACCACGACGAGGTCCGCTGACTTTCTGGCTTCAGGCAATGTGCGCCTGGCAGCCTCCGCGGGGTCGGTGAACTTGAGCCCGGCTGGAGGCGCCGGCGTAGTCTCGGTCAACCCTATGAAAGCCACCCGGGTCGGCCTCACGCCATTCTGCCTCGATGGGAGCTCGCGGACTATGAAAGGACGGGATGCAGCGATAGCGGGCGACTCGCTCGTGGTGTTGGCGGAGACGAGCCGGCCGAACAGCGATTCAGGTTCCGCGCGACTGAATTCTGCCCGCGCACGTGCGTCGGTGAAATAGCGCAGGTCGTGTGATGAAACGTTTACCACATCGACAGGGAACTGCCCGTAGGCTTTCATCACCCAGCCGTTCTTGGTGACTATGTCCGGCCGAAGCCTGCCGTGCGCGCTTCGTTCATCGGCCATGAAATAGCCGGTGTCCACGACCAGCGAAGGTATCTGGCCGAGTCGTTGGCGAAACAGTTTTAGGTAGCTGACACGCCGTGTCAGTCCCCCGAAGCGGGGCGGCTTTCACCCGCAGACGTCGAGGGTCCCGCGCGTGTCGCCTGCAAAGTGCACGACGAACGCCGCTCCGTCGTCGACGCCAACGCGCTGCTCCAGCGGCACGCTCATGCCGACAATCTCAAACAGACGCTCTTGCGCGCCGACGATCGTCTGCATGTGCGCTAAAACGCCAACTCCAGCTACCAACAGAATCGCAACGAGCTTCAACCCTTTGATCATTAATTTACCTTGCATCAGTTCAAGTCGATTTGAGTCATCCTCGGCAGTGTTCGAACAGTCTGATTGATTAGGCACCAATCCGCAAGCTCGAACCCGGACGATCCAGATCGCATGCATCAACCTTATCGTGCCAGTTTAAAGCAGTCGCTTGGTCGAGGTTTCGGGGCGCGAATCCGACGCGGTGAATCAAGTCTAAGAATCGAGGCTCCGTTCGATAGGTGTCGAAGACGGGGTCCCCCGTAAATCCAGTAGACGGTCTGAGTGCTCCAGGTATGCCTTCTCCAGAACCGGAAACATCCCCGAGGCCCGCGTAGATTCTCGCCGTGTAGCATGGGGATACATACTCTCGCTTCGATAGCTCTTGCAACTTGTTGAGAGCCTTCATGAGAACGAGACACACATTGACAATCGTGACGGGCTCGTCGCGCTGGTATTTAGCGGTGAGGAAGATTCACAACATTCGAGTGCTGACAAGAGAAAAGGGCAGTTGGTTAATTGCCAGCCATCAGATCATGGATGAAAAGGAGCGTTTGCCGTAAGGATATGCGCAAAAAGACGAATCGCTCAATGGATCGAAGCGATGAAGGCCGATACCGTGGCCGCTAATTCGGGCAAGTGGCCTTCGAAGAAATGATCCGCGCCCTGGATGATCTTCAGTTCTTTCGGTTCGTCCAGCACTGCGAACAGTCTTTCCAAATCCTCCGGCGATCCGAACTGGTCGAGCGATCCCTGAACAAACAACTTCGGCTTATGGCATTGGGCGATCCCGGTGAAGTCATAGTTCGAAACGGGAACGCCGGCGGCGACCAGGGCGCGGACGCGGTCGTCACACGCGGCCGCCCGAAGCATCATTGCCGAGCCGAATGAAAAACCTGCCAGCCAGAGTTCAACGTCCGGATACCTTTCTTCGATGAACGCGATCGCCGCGCGCAAATCGTCTTGTTCGCCGAGTCCGTTGTCGTGTTCGCCCTCGCTGCGACCAGCGCCTCGGAAGTTGAAGCGAAGCACCGCGAACCCGGCATCCTGAAACGCCCGCGCGATTCGAAAGACAACCTTGTTGTGCATCGTGCCTCCGAACAACGGGTGCGGATGGCAGACGATAGCCGCCCGCGTTACTGGTGCAGCGGGTTCCTTGATGATCGCTTCGATTCTACCGCCTGGTCCTTCGAAAAATGTGTTGCCGCTCAAGTCAGTCATGCGTCTCTCAACTTTTCGATTGCTGATCCTAGCACGCTGTTCTGTGACAGGCGAGTTGACTCCGCAAGCGCGAGCCGCGTAGGCTGACACGCGATAGGGAAAGGGATGCTCGAAGGAAGATCAACATGGTCGGTCGTGCGTGCGCATGTGTTCCTTATCGTATGCCTTGCTCTCTTGTCGTTGCCACGCCCGGATCTCACGCCGAGGTCGTATTCAGCCGTACAAAATCAACAACCGGGAAAACAAGCATACGGCAACCAGGAGTTTCAAAATGTCGGGCGCGGGATCGAGCACTTGCGAATCATTCGGGGTCACAAATCAGAAAAAGAGGCGACCGGTCCATGGGTGATCAACGTGCTGAGGGTTGATCTCAAGCAAGTGGACTGTCGCATCGCTCACGCGCTCGATGAAGGCGTGGGTCTTGAAACCACCAGTTCGATTGCCTCGCGGTACGGCGCAAGCGCCGCGGTGAACGCGGGGTTCTTCAGAACAACGGGCGCGTATCGGGGCGAGTCATCGGGCGTTCTTGTGCTCGAGGGCAAGCTAATCAGCGAGCCGATCGAAGGGCGGGCGGCGTTTGGGTTGATCAAGAGTTTGGCCGGAGCTGAAATCATCTTCGGTCATCTGAAGTTCTCCGGATACGTGGACTCAGTTCGAGGCCGTCGCCTGGCTATCAGTGGCCTGAATCGTTCGCGCGCCGCCGATGAGCTGATCGTTTACACACCCGAGTTCCACAGGACAACTCTCACGACGCCGGACGGGGTTGAGGCGATCGTTCGGCGAACCAGGATCATTCGGATTCGCGATGAGGAAGGAAGCAGCGTTATTCCGGCCCATGGCTTTGTGATCTCCGCCTGCGGAAGCGCGCGAGAATGGGTGCTTGCGAATTTGCGCGTGGGCTCCGTGGTTCGGGTGCGCCCGAAGCTGGTGCCGGTCGAAAGCGAGATGACGGATTCGTGGAAGGGGGCTTCGTTTATCGTTGGGGGCGGACCGCAGTTGATCAAGGAGGGCAGGGTGTCGATACCCTTCGAAGACGAAAAGATCGCGGCGAAGTTTGTCAGCGACCGTCACCCTCGCACAGCGATCGCGCGGTTGAAGGATGGTCGAATGCTTGTAGCGACAGTTGACGGCCGTCAACCTGGAGTGAGCGCCGGGATGTCGCTGCCCGAGCTCGCAGATCTCCTGTTGGAGTTTGGCGGTTCAGATGCGATCAACCTCGATGGAGGCGGTTCGACGACGATGGTCGTGAACGGCAGGCTCGTCAACAACCCTTCCGATCAAACGGGCGAACGGCCGGTGAGCGACGCGATTCTGATGCTCCCACGGAGCCTTCAACAAAAGGACAAAGTGCATTAGCATGGCCCTTTGAGTAGCTTATAAGGATCAGGCAGGAGTCACTACCATGAAGACCTTGCTACTGCTGCGACACGCGAAATCAGACTGGGATGACACTTCACTGAGGGATTTCGATCGCCCGCTTGCCGCGCGAGGTGAGCGCGATGCTCCGCGAATCGGCAAAGCGCTTCGCAAGCGCGGTCCTCTGCCCGATTTGATAATCAGCTCGCCCGCCGTGCGCGCGAAACAAACGATCGAGGCTGTGATCAAAGCGGCGAAGCTGAAACTCGAGATTCGGTTTGACGAAACTATATACGGCGCTCCATCGCCAGAGCTGATGAGGCTTATCCGGCGATTGCCGGACGGCAATTCATGCGTTTTGCTGGTTGGGCACAATCCAGGCTTTGAAGATCTGGTTGGGCGGCTGACTGGTTCGCACGAACGGATGCCGACCGCGGCTCTCGCTTGCATAGAGTTCCAGATCGATCACTGGGAAGATGTGAATGACGGAGAAGGGAAGCTTGCGTGGCTGCTCACTCCCAAACAGCTCAGCCACTAGGATCAGTAGGGACGGCCCCTCGGCCTGGGAGCGCAGGCATCCCTGCCTGCTTGGGATTTGCGCGAGGGGCGGCAGGCAGGGATGCCTGCGCTCCCAGGCCGAGGGGCCGTCCCTACATGGATGATTCCAGGTCCGCCGGGCCGCGATTAGGAGGTCTGTAATGGAAGAAACAGTTTTGCGTGCGCAACTTGTAGAGCTACTGCGTGGAGGCGAGGCGCACATCAAAGCAGATGCTGCGCTGGCCAATGTCAGTCCTCAATTCCGCAACGTTCGTCCGGCCGCGAACGCGCACTCGATTTGGGAAGAGCTCGAGCATCTGCGGATCGCCCAGGAAGATATATTGCGGTACACCATCGACGCGTCGTGGAACTCGCCGGAGTTTCCCGGGGGGTTCTGGCCTGCCAAAGCAGAAAGCGTGACCGACGAAATGTGGAAGGCTTCGGTTGACGGGTTCTTCGCCGATCTCGAAGAAGTGATCACGTTGGTTCAGGACGCGAAGCTCGACTTAACGGCAGCGATCCCTCACGGGGAGGGGCGTACCTACTTGCGCGAGGTCCTGCTAGTGGCCGATCACAACGCGTATCATCTCGGTCAGATCGTACAAGCGCGAAAGCTGCTCGGCGATTGGCACGATTAACCAGCGTCTATCCGGTGTCGCTCAACGCGGTTACCTCATAAAGAGCATATTCGCCTTTCTTACCGGGAAGGGTTGCGTGAATCGTCTTGCCGACCTGGACCTGACCTTTAACCTCATTGTAGGTTTCATCTGAAATCAGAAGTCTCGTCCCGGCTTGCTTATTCGCGGCTTCGATTCGGCTTGCGAGATTGACCGCATCGCCGATCGCCGTCACTCGCCTCAAGCTCTGAGCCCCGATCGCCCCAACCACCACCTCGCCGTAGTGTATGCCAACTCCGATCTGAAAGCTCTTTTCGTAGATTGCTTGCAGATAAGGCTTCAGATGTTCCGTCGCCTCGAGCATTTCGAGGCCTGCCTTTACTGCTTGCAGCGCCGGTTCTCTTTGATTTTCCATTCCAAAAAGAGCCATCAGACCGTCGCCCATGTAGTTGTCAATTTGGCCACCGTTGCGGCTGATCACGACTCCCATATCGTGGAAGTAGCGGTTTAGAACGTGAACGACATCATAAGGCGGAAGCGCTTCGGCGAAAGGAGTGAACCCGCGAATATCGGAGAACAGAACGGCCAGGCGCTTCTCTTCGCCGGCGGAGGTTGGCGCCGCTCCGACAGATCGCTGGTCGGTCAGTTGAAGGTCTTCGTCGTCCAGCACCAGCCGTCGAAGCTTAACGTCTTTGCCGATCGTCGTCTGGCAAGCCAATCGAATGTCCGGAGTGAAGTGGAGCCGGTCGGCAAGCTTTTGCTCACTGTCATTGCGCGCAACGCAATACTCTAGGCCTTCGAGAATCACAACGCGGCAGGTCGAACATCGAGCATTGCCGCCGCACGCGTGAGCATGCGGGATGCCCGCGCGTAGAGACACCTGGAGAATGGTCTCGGCCGGTTCGGCTTCGACGGTCTGGTTCTCAAGAATATAGAAGACGGTTGGCATACACAGTCCTTTCGGATGAGTAAGCTCTCTCGCGATCTGCTTCGGCCACGCCTGGACTCTCCAACCCTTGCCGACTCGCTGATTCGTAATCGGTTTATGGATGCACAGTCTCGCCGGCTACACGAGACCGCGCGCTCTCGTTGTTGAAGCGATCGACGGCGGTCACCCGGTAGAAGTACGTTTGGTCGATCACAACTAGATCATCCCTGAATGTCACCGGAGTCAATGGCTGATCGTTCAGCTTGATCCAGTCCTTGTCGGGGGTGTCCGCTGAGTTCGCCCTGTAGATGTTGTATCCGAGCAAGTCGCGTTCAGGGCTGCTCGGCCAGAACAAGCTGATCGTTCCATTTGCAGACGCGATCGAAACTGGATCGGGAGCGGAAGGTGGGAATATATCGACGGGTTTGAACGATAGCGGCTCGCTGTCCGCGCTCTCGACTAATCCGCTCGCACCCTGCGACAGCGCGCGCACAAAGTAAACATAGTCAACCAGATATTGGAACCTGGTATCGGTGAAACTCGTGCCGCTGACGGGCTCGGGATTGAGCAACTCGCCCCCGAACACGCGCTTCGCCGCTCGCCGATAGACGTTATAGCCAACCACGGATGCCGGAGTGACTCCGTCAACGTTTGCAGAGGGCGCATTCCAGGAAATCGTGACCGCGTCTTGAGAGTCGTCCTTCGCACTTAAGTTGGCGGGTGGCAGCGCAATCGCCAGGGCCGGTTCGACCGCGACAGTGTTTGAGAAGGCAGCCGCTTGACCGCGTTTGTTGACATACCGAACCGCGTAGCGCAGGCGTGTATTCGCTTGCTGTTTCAAGTTTGTGAGATTCACTGCATCAGTAAAGTGCAGAAGGCCGGGTGCTTTCACTTGAGCCTCAATCGCAGCTCGGTCCATAAAGCCGATCACCTGGGCGGTGTCGGCGTAGTCATCCGGGTCGAGCACCGGCTCCTGATCGCGTCGCTCGGTCAGACGATAGATGTCGACGCGTGAGATGTAGAAACGGCTCGACTCGTCCTGTACGAGGGCCGGCGACGGCCACGACAGCAGAATGCTTGCCCCGCGCTGGACCGCCGTCAAATCGGCGGTGCGCTCCGACAGCCGCGAGGGTGCCACGGGCGCACTGACCTTTCCGCAAGAAGCCCCGATGAGCACGATGCTCAAGACGCAGAAAGCGTTGACCTGGATTAACCGATGGCTTTGGGACACGCGGATAAAACGTGCTTCAAGAGTTCCGATAAGCTTATGGCCGAAGTGTTCGGAACGAATCACAGGATATACCGACTGAGGTCCTCGTTCTTCACTATCTCGGCCAGTTGCTTGTGCACGTAGGCTGAATCTATGTTGACGTTTTTGTCCACAAGGTCGGGCCCCTCGAACGAGTATTCATCCAGCAGCGTCTCCATGATGGTGTGCAGCCGGCGTGCGCCGATGTCTTCGGTTTGCTCGTTGACTGAGAAAGCGAAGCGCGCGATCGAGTCAATCGCATCGTCGGAGAACCGAATGTCGATGCCCTCGGTCCCGAGCAATGCGGTGTATTGGCGCACTAGCGAGTTCTTCGGCTCGGTGAGGATGCGCTTGAAGTCTTCGATGGTGAGTGGCTTCAATTCCACCCGAATAGGGAATCGGCCCTGAAGCTCGGGGATCAAATCAGAGGGTTTTGAAACGTGAAAAGCGCCGGCCGCAATGAAGAGGATGTGGTCGGTCTTAACCATGCCGTAGCGTGTGTTGACAGTTGTGCCTTCAACTATCGGCAGGATGTCACGCTGAACGCCTTCACGCGACACGTCCGGACCCTGACCGCCTTCGCGCCCGGCGATCTTGTCAATCTCGTCCAGGAAGATGATCCCGGTTGATTCGACGCGTTCGATGGACAGCCGAGCGACCTGATCCATATCGATCAGCTTCTGCTCTTCTTCCTGGATCAGGTACTCCATAGCCTCATCAACCCGCATCTTCCTCGATTTTGGGCGTGCGCCGAACATGTTGGGAAACATGTCGCGCAGGTTTATGTCCATTTCTTCGATGCCCTGGGGTGTGTAGATCTCGAAGTGTCCCGGATTGGTCCGCTCCTGCACCTCAAGCTCGACGATGCGGGCGTTCAAACGCCCCTCACGCAACTGCTGTCTCAGCTTCTCGCGAGTACGTTCGAACTGTTCATAGGAAGAGTCGCTCTCGGGCTCCTCGACCTGTTTGGTTCGCGGCAACAGCAAATCGAGCATGCGCTCTTCGGCGTTTTGCTCTGCCTTTTCCGCAACCTCGGCGATCTTTTCTGCTCTGACCAGGTCGACTCCAATCTCGACCAGATCCCGGATCATCGACTCCACATCGCGGCCGACGTAGCCAACCTCAGTGAACTTGGAAGCCTCGACCTTTAAGAAGGGCGAGTTAGAAAGCCGGGCGAGCCGGCGCGCTATCTCGGTCTTACCGATGCCGGTCGACCCGATCATTATGATGTTCTTTGGAATAACATCCTGAGCGAGGTCAGCCGGCAGCTTCTGACGGCGAATGCGGTTGCGCAACGCGATAGCCACAGCGCGCTTGGCGGCGTGCTGGCCGACGACGTACTTGTCCAGCTCTTCGACGATCTGACGAGGAGTCATTTCGTCGAGCCTTGGTTGATCCTTCACTTCCCCGGATAGATAAATGACCATAATGATATTTCATGACGTGGCTCAACAAGGGTCGACCACGATGATTGCTTGATTATAACTCTTCGATGACCAGGTCGGAATTGGTATAGATGCAAATCTCGCTGGCGATCTTCATGGCCTCCTGGACAACTTCTCTTGCCGACATATCGGTATGGCGAAGCAGCGCACGAGCCGCGGCGGTCGCGTACGGCCCCCCGGACCCGATCGCGACTATGCCGTCGTCGGACTCTATGACGTCGCCGCCGCCTGAAAGTATTAGAGAAGTGTTCTCGTCTGCCACGATGAGCAAGGCTTCGAGATGGCGCAAGTACTTGTCGGTGCGCCACTCTTTGCCCATCTCCACGGCTGCCCGCTGGAGTTGTCCGTGATACTGCTCGAGCTTTGCTTCGAACCTCGTGAACAGCGTGAAGGCGTCGGCAGTCGAGCCCGCAAAACCGGCGATGATTTTGTCGTTGTAGAGGCGGCGGACCTTTCGCGCGCCAGATTTCATGATCGTCTTATCGAAGGTAACCTGGCCATCGCCCGCGACTGCGACCTGATTGTTTCTGCGTACTGCAAGTATTGTTGTGCTGCGAACCCTCGGTCCTTTGCGGGGGCGGGAAAGCTTAACTGACATAGAAGCCGAATATAATCCGCACTCCTTGCATTGTCAAGAAATGCTACCATGTAGAACATCGAAGTAGAACATCGAAGATGAGTCGCGCTCGAAGGTGTGTCGTAGCACGCATTTCGCGAGGGGGATGCCTTTGCGCCGAGCATCTTTCCGTCCGGGTCGTGAAAACGTCGAGCCGGAGTGGCTGGTCGTTGCCCGGCGTTCATTCGTTCGGCTGCATTGTATGTCATACATTTTCCGTCGTAGATGTTAGGGATTACCGGAACCTCACTGGCGGGCTAGAAACGGCTTGCAGTGTTCGGGCTTCGTCGAGATCTGGATGACGACTGTCGAGCAAGCCCGGTGGGAAAGAGGTTGAAGAGGTTTATTGGGCGACGATACGAAAGCGGTCTCTTGGGGGCATCGCCATCTGAAGACAGGATTGTGGTCGCGCCCACAAAAGGAGGAGAAAAGTATGGGCAAGCTCCTGGACAGGTTCATCGATTGGGCACTAGCAGGAAAACGCTGGCCGCTGCTTCTACCGGTGGGCGTTGTTCCCATCGCTCTTGGGACCATTCAACATCGGTACTCGCTCGGTGTCACTGAAGCACTGAGCGACTGTGTATTTTGGATCTCGACTGGTGTCATCGTGTTAATTTCTGGACTGCTTTTCTGGCTGGTGGCTCGCTCGGGTCTCAAGCTGATACCGATGAACCTTAAAGTGGTCAGCGGTTTATTGCCGATCGTCTTGTTGGCAGGGCTTGCTTATCTTCGCTGTGTTCGAGAAAGAGCATTTAGGCTGCGGGTGAGTGTAGTCTTGGTCCTAGTCGGTTTGATTGTGATCGCATTTGAAGCCTGGCCAGCGTCCTTACCCGAGGACAAACTAGTTGTTGCCATTGCAAAGTTCGATACATCCGGAGCCGATGCTAATACTTTTCAAGATGACCTTTTTTCAAACCTTAAGAAAGTAAAGGGAGCCTCACTCCTAGTCAGGACGATCCCATACACAATCAAGGAGTCCATTGAAGGTGAGGGAGAGCGGAGAGCATCAACGCTTGGCAGATCCTGCCAAGCCTCACACGTCCTGCTATGGGGAAAGTTGACGAAGGAAGAGGGTGACACTATGGTGACGCCTCACATAACATTCGCAAGAAGGTTACGCGCTGTTCGACTTGACGAGACGGAGATGGGAGGGTTCTTTCCGGCGGACCGCCAGACTCTGTCGATTAAGCCGGATGCGTATGCAAAGCACGTCGCCAATCTAGTGGCCCTTGTTCAGGGCCTCTATTATTATGAGGCCCATGAGTGGGAACAAGCGCTCAATGCATTTGAGGCCGTTAACACCGAAGCAGCGGTTCTATATGCGGGCTTGTGTTTGTATCAAAAAGCACAAAAGTCCCAAGAGCCACAGCTCTTGAAAGCAGCGATTGAGCGCTTCGACTCGGTTCTAAGCACTGTCGGGACGGGTCCCGCCGGGGAATACGATGAATTCAGACGCGCCGCCGGCCTCAATCGTGCGAGTGCGTTGGCAGCTCTCAGTGGCTACTTGCCAGCCAAAGAAGCGCGATGCCGACTTGAGGAAGCGAAGAAATCGTTTGATGCTGTTATCCGCCTTTACACCGAGCATGGGCTCGACACTGAGGATAAGAAGCGAGATTGGGCGAAAGCGCAAAGCGACTTGGGCAGCGTTTTGACTGATTTGGCTCTACTCGCGGGTGGGGGCGCAAGGCAGCTAAGTCAAGCAATCGGTTCCTACCGGCAAGCTCTAGAGACCTATCCGGACCGTACAGAGTGGGCGATCAATCCGAAAGACTCTCGGCGCACGGATTGGGCAATCACTCAGAAGAACCTAGGGACTGCGTACACCGAGTTGGCCTTGAGAGAGAAGGGTGTCCAAGCGCTTGAGGACTTGGACCACGCTTTAGAGGCATATAAGGCTGCTACAGTAGTCTTCAACCGTAATGATTCGCCCCGCCATTGGGCGACAATCTGGGTGTACGTGGCCGGCGCATTAGCAGAACAGGCGGGCCGCAGAGCTGAGCTAGGAGACCAACAGTCTTCCGAGCAAGCTTTTCGTAGCGCGAATGACGGATGCAACGACGCATTCTTGGTATTTACAGAAAGGGACCAGAACTGGGCGGATGCTAAGGCTAATCTTGCATATGTCTCCTACCTTTGGGGCAAGAGCAAGAGCAGCGAGGAAGGCAACAACCTCCTTGAAGGTGCTGTCAATGCGAGCGAGGACGCCCTTTCAGTTTATACCGAGGGCGATTTGAGCTGGGCAATTGCAAAGGAAACTCTCGGAGCGTCCTGGGGCGAGTTGGGGGTTCGTATCCCAGGGGAGGGCGCCAAGAAGTTTCTTGAATGGGCGATAGCAGCTTATGGAGATGCCCTAGGTGTCCGCGACCAGCCTGAAGAATCAATGAACTGCGAGACGACCCAGAAGAGGATGGACGGCGCGAATCAACATGGTTCGGGAATCCCCGACCAAATCAGACACAATGAGGATTGTGCGAAGACACACAGCAAACTGGGGGATGTGTTGGTGGAATTGGGCACGAGGGTAGTCGTTCAGGCAAGGGGACCGCTCCGGACGAAAGCAATCGAGAACTTCGAGATTGCGCGGTCCGTTTACGACGAAGAGCGCAAGGGTGATCAATACGACGAGCAGCGTAAAGAACTGCACGCCAAGATAGAAAAGGCAAAGCGTTTGCTTGGAGCTTGATACACGGTCAGGGGATGATTGGCGGGGGCTCTTGCCGTAATGGTCTTGTTTTTGGGGAGCAAGCGAAGATGCACACCACGCCTCCTATACCAGCAGCTGTGATCAGAAGCTTTTTCTTCGTCCAAAACACTCCCTTTACGACGCGGATGTGGACGATCTTCGGGATTACATCTTCTATCTCGTCTTCGGTGTGCTTCAGGTCTATCACCGTTGCGGTTAGATCGGCGTCGCCTAATCTGCGGGCTCTGAAAGTGACACGGGCTCTGCCTTGAGAATCCGTCGTCGTTATGCTCGAGCTGAGTTCTCCGATATTCTGGCCGAGCGTGAATTGGACGCGCTTGCTGGGCGCGGGCGTTTCAACCGCGGCTTGGACCTCGGCCGACTCGGCCCCACGCGTGAAGGATACTCGCAGATCGGAGGCGCCTTTCTTCTCCTTTGTCTCACTCTTATCTACCTGATATTCGTTTCGGGCCGTTTGTCCCTTCTTTACTACCATGTCTTGGTTGGCGCTAAGCACAGGCTTAACGAGTCGAACGTGATATGTGCGCCTTGTGACTAGCCCCTGGGTCAATGTGCCTCTCATCAATGCCGCAACGGCATGATTCGCTCGAATCTCGACGCGAAACTTCGCTCCGCTGCTGGCAATGAAGATAGATTCACACGCCTCCACATATGCGCTCACGCCCTCTTCGAGATGCACGGCTATATTCCCGCTGAGCAGCGAGACTATTAGTACTTGGGCAGTGGTCTCACCAGCAGTGCTTACCAGCGTCGCCAGCCGCAGCATAGCCCCGCGCTCCAGCGCAACGTGCCCGACTGAGCTTAGCAGCACACGCGCGCTAGCGTCGTCGGCCGCTTGAAGCAGGTCTCCGTCCCAGATCATCTGCTCGCCATAAACCGCGCGGCCGTTGATTGATATTCCACCAAGTGAATAGGCTCTCCCGATAGGAGCGAACGCGGCGGCCCGGACGCGAAATGACTTGCCCGCGCTGAGGTCATCCCCGCGAGACGCACCGCAGAGCAGGCTCGCCATTAAGCTCGCGATTAGAGTCGAAGTCATGAATAGGCGTACCCGAGAGGAAGCGCGTTCTATCATCTGGCTCCCCTTTGATCAGTTCGTGACAGCGCTTCGCGCGCGCCGCCTGTAAGCCCACCAGGGTTCTTGTTCTCAGTCCTGAGACCTCGCGAGCGGCGGTTAAAGATGCCGCCGCGCGTTTTGCTGGCGTTTTCCGGCAGCTTGAGAGCCGGTCTCACAACTATTGCGCCTTGCTGGCGGAGAAACTCGCTTGACCCACGGGAAGTGCGCGCGAGCGGCAGAACACCAGGCGTCGACATCGCTGAAGCTCTAGTCTTGCCGTCGGAGACGGTCACCCTAACGCAGCCGGCTTCCGGGTTCTTCTTTGCCCCCGAGAACGGCTGAATGACCTTGAAGCTCTGTCCGGTGACCAGCTTCGGGACCCGGTTGCTTATCGCCTTGGCCAGGTCGTGGTCGGAGACCTCGGCCGCCACTCCTTCATCGGAGCAACTGTTGTCTCGAATCTTGAAGAACTCGTAATCGACTGTGTTCACGTTCAAGTCGGAGTCAAATACATAGAAGGTTACGGACAGCTTATCCCCCGACCGAGTGAGCGCCACCAGAGGATCTTCTCGCGGCCTCGTGGGATGAATCAGCTTTACAGCGCCATCGACGTGCCCAGTGAGAATCAATTGATTATCGCTCTTAGCACAGCCATTGTGCTGAAGCTTGAGCGTAGAGATGGTTGTGGCGGCTAAGACCTGGGCGGCATGCAGCGTTTTGTCGCCCGTGACAACCGAGGGAATCGCCGGGTCGAACGTCGCTGTGAACTGATGAGTCTGTCCCGGCTCTATCGCGACAGCCGTTCCGTTTGGCCTGACGGACATCGACGGGATATCGAAGTGAGAGAGATCGTTGGCAAGCTTCTTGCGGAATCCGTTGCGGAGAAGTGACGAGAAGCTCACGACCAGAGGAGAGCAGCCAGTGTTCTCGATGGAGAAGGCGCCGCTCTGCGGACTTTGGTTTGGCACGGCCACGTCTCTGAAATCAAGGTCGGTGGCCTTCGCTAATGCAAAGCCGGCGCACGGGAACATTAGCTCCGATGTGTTCCCCGCGAGATCCGTCACCGTGGCGCTGTAGCCACACGTGGGCGAGTCGTCAAGTCCCGTAACGGTGAACGCGCCATTGGCGTTGGCGGTTGCCTTTTTGAGGAAGGTCACGCCGTCAATCACTCGCCCGCCTGGTGCTTGCCGGAAGCTCGAAATAGAAAATATCTCGACCGTTGCGCTGGCGGCGGTTGGGCCATTGACCTGTCCGGTTAAGCTCCTGGCTGTCGCGTCGAGCGTGTCGGCGACGCTGAGGCTGTCGGGAAAGTTAACCAGCGTGTTCGGCCCTGCGTCGGGGTCCCCGGGATCATTTGGCGTCGGGCCATCGCCTGTCGTCGAACCATTGCTGACGAGATCAATCGGCGTTTCGCTCCCGAGAATATCGTTCATCGAAATTGTGTTGCCGACGTTGTGCGCGGGCGCGCCAGACGAATCCAGGACGAGTACGCCTGCCTTCTTGTTGTTCTCAAACTTGTTGAACTCGATCCGGTTGAATCCGCGGTTGCAAATCGGCTCAATTCGGACTGCGGCCTCGGCGAAATTGATTATCCTAAGACCGCGGACTACGGCTCGGTCTGAGCGGATAAATATCCCATCGCTGTGGTGTTCGCCTTTGCTAGTGTCGGTCTGGCTCCCATCAATCGTTACAAAGCGGTCGCATTGTTTCGTTAAACTTATTACGTAGTCGCAATTCATCTCGCTGCAGCCACAGATCCTGATATCGGGCGCTGAAAGCGCGGGCAGCGGAACGCGGGGGCGGATGCTTTCTTTGAGGCCTGCATCGAAGGTGATAGTTGTGGCGCCGCCGTTGTTGGCGCGCTCGATTGCTTGCCTGAGTGACAGCGCGCCGCCTGTCGCAGACGTACCAGGGTCGGGATCAGTGTCGGTGTTCACTGTCAAGAGGCGAGTCGCCGCCTCGCTCCGGACCACTCTGCGAGTGAGTTCAACAAAATCTGCAACGCGGGCTTCACACTCAGAGCCAAAGAGAGCACTCGGACAGCTGCAGCCGCCTAAGCGGATGTCGAAAACGGCACCTGGCAAATTGTTATCGTCGGGTTCCGGGTATGCGATCTGCTTGGCTGTGTTCGTGACGCGGTCCAGTTCGCCGAGGTCCGTGGGCGGGCACGGATCCAGACTGACCTTCGGATTTGGGAAGAGTCCGAGTAGGATGACATCCACTTCAGATGCGATTCCAGAATTCGCCTCGCGTACTCGAATGGAAGCCGTTTTCGCGAAGTCCTCGTCCGTGATTCCGCCATCCGTGGATATGAGCAACACACGTCGAGCGCCCGCTCTCTTGTTGTCGCTCAAGTGCTGATTTGCCGCAAGCAACGCCGGGCCGGCGTTCGACGCCCTGTTCGGACCTTTTTGCGGACATGTTTCCGGGGAGACGCACTTCAAGGCGTCGACCTTTGCGGCGACACCTTCCGCATCTGCTTCCGACGTGATCTCGGTGAAACGCACACGAAGCGATGGCTCTCCAGCGAAGGTGAAAACCGCAACGGCTATCGATGCGTCCCGAGGGATCAAACTGGGATCGAGGATCGCGCGCCGCACACCTTCAATTTCTACATTGTACGTCTGTCCCTGCGCCTTCACATCGAGACTGCCGGATCGGTCGATGATGAAAGCCAGGTCAACCTTCGCGCCCGGTTGAGGGCATTCCTGTGAAGATTCCGCAGAGGGCTCCAGCCGGGCGTTTAGCGTCGGAGCGCAAATCATCACGCCGACAACAAGCCCCCCGATTATTGCGGCGCGCATAGTGCGAAGTGGCGCGCTTATTGACGTTGGCGTTATGAGGGACTGCGCGAACCGCAGCCATAGCCTTCGAGCGGTTTGTCTGATTGAAGTCGCCATAATGATCACCCTTGTCTCTTGCGGAAAGAAAGCACGCACCGCCGTGAAATCTAGTGGTTGAAGGCAGCGCGCTCGTCAGCGCCGCCGAGCCGCAGAAGCCGACGACAGCAGGCGATCAGCTTAGTCTGACTGCGCACAGGATTCGCGTTCCTGAGGGGTGAATGCGGTCATCAGGTCGAGTGAATTAGCGTCACGCCCCGTTTTGCTTGCTTCCAGTAACAGAGCCCGCTTTGTCGTTTACTGCTTCTTGCCGCCAAGGCAAGAAGCAGTCTGTGCACCCGGTTTATTGCTCGCGGGTTGCACAGTGAGTAGTCTCACCCATAAGTCCTGACGTAATCCCTCGGAGAAACACTTCACGATTCGCGCAATTATTAGTTGTGCACCCAAGCTGCGGCTGCTGCGGATTGTTTAGGTGTTAGCGAGATTGGGTTTTTGGGGGTTAAGTCACGGAGATCAAGCAGAGAAAGCTTCCAGCAAACAAAACCTGGTGTCATCACCAACACCCAACTGACTCATTTCCAGCCGGAAAGCGCCGTTGTCTTCTTGATTCGTGATTGATCTCGATGTGAGGAGATTAGTCAGGCGCAATTGGCTCTGCGCGCCAGCTTCGCGGGCGACCGCTGAAACGTCCATCTTCGGCGAATTGAACTTGTGCCACGCATCGGAGATCTGACCGAGATAAGCAATCACCCGGCGTTGGTCTTTCCGTATGAAACCGAGTGTGCCATAGACGCCAGGATCGAAGAGTTGGAAATCACCCCTCTTGAAGACGTCATCGTTAGTGATCTTCAAGAGCTGACCGTATGAGTCTTTCAAAGCAACGTCCGCGGGTTCGTCCGTCAACGGTCTGATTCGCTGAACCGGCAGACGTTCATGCTTACCTTCCATCTGACCTTCGTGTATCAACACGGACCCTGGAATGGAAAGCATCAAAGCCAGCGCGGCAAGATGCTCCGATTTGCCGAACACCGACGCGGCCCTCGGCTCATCGTGATTCTCGATGAAATAGAGTGACCCGCGCAGCGCATCCGAATCCCTCCGGAGACGTTCCAACACTTGCGCTAAGTCATGACCGACTAGCCCATCATACAATTTCTTTTCATAGCACAGATCAAAGCCGAGTGCGCGGAGTTCGTGCTCCTTGTCCCAGTAGGCCTCGGCGATGAACTTGAAGTCCTGATCGACTCTCCTTACCGCGTCGATCGCATCGTTCCAGAACTCGCCGGGCATCATCTGGTCAAACGCCGAGTCGGCCGCCAATGGATACCACAGTCGTCGAAAACAGTCTCTCAAGACCAGCATTGCCATGTCGCAGCGAACGCCGTCTGCATAGCGGCTGATTCGCTTGAGCTCTTCGATCATTCGCGTTCTCAGCGCCTCGTTCGCGTAGTCGAGCTGAGCGGTGTCATTCCACGGAGAAAAATAGGGATCGCGGCCAAAAGCGACTACTTCACCGGATCGATGCAGAAAGAACTCGTTCGTAGACTGCTTACGCGCTCTTGTATCGCTTCGTATGAACAAGTCCGGCGATTGGGTAATCCAAGGCGAGTCCAGCGCCATATGATTTGAAACGAAGTCGACAATTACGGAAAGTCCAGCAGCGTGCGCCCGCTTCACCAGCCGTACAAACTGACCGCTTGCACCTAACTCGCGATTGATTTCGTACGTCGGCACCGCATAAGGAGACCCCTCGTAGTCCTCTGACGTGATCTTCGATATCTTCCTTGCGTCCTCGCTGATCCGCCACACACCCATCATCCACAGGGCATCGAAGCCCAGTTGAGCCAGCTCTGACAGCTCGGTGGCTGTGATCTGATCAAATCGGGAACAATGTACGCGAGCGTTGATTTCGTAGATTCGCAATGTAACCCTAACAGGAAGCCTCTAACGAGTTGGGGCATTGTCGCTCGAAGAGCCAGGGCCTGATTCGAATCCCTCAAGCGACAACCGAACCGCTGCGGCCAGGTCCATTCGCTTATCCGCAGGCAAAGAACTGAGATATCTGTCGCGGTTCTCTAGCGCGTCTTCCGTGATGGACTTAAGCACCTGACTTCCACGTTCGCTGAGCGATACGAGCAACTGTGGACGATGGGAGTTCGATTCGTACGTAAGCTCCAAAAGGCCAAGCTGCTGCATGCGTTTGCATAGCTGGACCGTAGCTGTTCTGTCTCTTATAAGGTGCTCCGCAAGCACCCTGAGCGGCAGGCTCGAATCGCCCAGGCAACGCACCGCCAGCAGCACCAGGTAATGCTCGAACGTCGTGTTGTGGCTGACGGCTGCCTTGGCATAGAAGTCGTCCAGTCTCCTAAGATAGTTTCGGGCAGTGTTAAAATGCTCGTAAATTCCACTGACCCCGTAACTTACGCTTTCACTTGTAGACATCCTACATCCCCACTATTGCATCTAGATAATTAGCCAATTATGGTGTATGATACGGGTTTGGAAAAACATCATATTATGTATTGCATTGCAGGATGTCAACCATTCTGGTTGCTCCAAGGAGGCGCCGCTGGTAAGGGGCGCCTTTTAGTTCGGGTTTAATAACGAGCGCATAGACGGAAGACAAGATGAAAACGAGAATGGACAAGGACATCCTCATAACTTCTCCGGACGAGGCACAGGAGGACTTCGCTCCCGCGGGCGGGATAGAACGCATCGTCGCGGAGATCGATGAAGACGAAGCGGAGTCGCTTTGGGAAGCCGTTACTGTTGAGGAAGAGGAAACCCCGGAGGTCGTCGAGGAAGCGACCGAAGACGTAGACGTTGATCTGGAACCAGGCAAGGACGAATCCCTCGACCCTATGCGGCTGTATCTCCGCGAGATGAGTTCGGTGCCGTTACTCACTCGTGAGGATGAGATCCGGATAGCCAAACGGATCGAGCGTGGGAATAAGCGCATCTACAAGGCGCTTTCGCGGTCCTTCATCACCATCGAGGAGATAAGTGAGCTCAATAATCAGCTCGTCGAAGGAGAGATCAATTCACAGGATATCGTCGACGTAGCAACCGACCCTGAAGCTGAAGAGGCGTTGGAAGAACAGCGTGAAGAGATTCGGCTGCACGTTATGGCCGAGTTCGAGGAGATAGTCAAAGCTCACGACAAGCTCGTAAAGCTGTCTGCGAAAATCGACGCAGAACCAAAGTCTTCCAAGAAGCTCAAGAGGTTCCGCCGCCAGTACGCACACCAGCTCATCCACATGTCGAAGCGTGTCCGCGGGTTCACCTTCACCGCCGAGATGCGAAGGCGTTTCATGGAGGCCATCGACGGCGTAGTCAAACAGATTCGTGCCGTCGAGGCCGAGCTCAACCGGGTTGAGCGCGCATTGGAGTCGAAGCGGCGGAAGGATGTCGACGATCTCAAGCGCCAGCAACGCGCGCTTCGCAAGACGATCCGCGAGACCGAGCGGCGATATGCAGCGTCCGCGGTTGACATAAAACGCACCCAGCAGACCATCATCGCGGCCGAGGCGGAGGTCGAACAAGCCAAGCGTGAAATGATCGAAGCAAATCTACGGCTGGTCATTTCGATCGCAAAGAATTACATCAATCGAGGGCTGCATTTTCTCGACCTGATTCAAGAGGGAAACATAGGATTGATGCGAGCAGTGGAGAAGTTCGACTGGAGGCGGGGATACAAATTTTCAACTTATGCGACGTGGTGGATTCGCCAGGCGGTGACGCGCGCCATCGCGGATCAGGGCCGCACGATTCGCGTCCCGGTGCATATGGTCGAGGTCATCAACAAGATCCTCCGCACACAGCGATTGATGGTTCAGGAACTCGGCCGCGAACCGACTCACGAGGAGCTTGCCCGCCGAGTGGACATGCCGGCGTGGAAAGTCCGCAAAGCATTGAAGATCGCTCAGCAGCCAATCTCGCTTGAAACGCCGATCGGCGATGACGGCGAGACTACGATAGCGAGCTTCATCGAGGATCGGCGTTCGGCTAATCCGGCGGAGACTGCAATAACCAACAACCTGCGCGAGTTGACTGAAGACGTGCTCTCGACACTGACTCCGCGGGAGAAAGAGATCATCAAGATGCGTTTTGGTCTCGATCAATCCGGCGAGGAGCGGACGCTTGAAGAGGTGGGGAAGCACTTCAACGTCACACGCGAGCGCATACGCCAGATCGAGGCGAAGGCGCTTGCGAAGCTTCGTCACCCGTCTCGCTCGCGACGGCTGCGTGCTTTTCTCGATGGGACGGCGATGGCGCCTTAGCCGCGGGATTGAATTGAGAAGTTATTTGGGGCCGACAGTCGGCCCCGTTTCTATTTGGGCGCATGCGTCAGCGCGCTAATTTGCGCGCGCGTTCGACGGCGGCCTTTACCTCTCGAAGGCTTCGCTCTCGGGTGTCGGTAGGAACCGAACAACCTGGAGTGACGATCAAGCCGCGCGTCCCTACTTCGCGAATCGCGTTGTCGACCTGTTCGCTTATCTCAGGCGCCGAGACGTGACTGGCGTTGGCTTCATCGATCCCACCCATCACGGTTTTGCCTGATCGCATCTTACCTGCGTTGAGCGATGGCTCGGTCGCGAAATGGGACCAGTTCAATGCGCTGACTGGATAGTCCAGGAGCGAATCGAAGTGAATTCGCTTGCCGTGTATGTGCAGAACATTGAACGGTGCTTCGCGAACGGCTTCGAGGATTTTAAGATCGAACGGGCGGCCCCAGGTCTCATATTCCTCAGCGGTCATAACATCATCGGTAGCAGCACCGAGCGATAGGAATATACCGGCCGCGCCCCGATCCAGAACCTGTTTTGCATAGCCGGCGAGGGACGTTGAAATGGCATCCATGGCTGCAAGCAGCGTCTCGGGATATCGCTCGCGTGCGTTGGGCAGGCTCCCGGATCGCCCAAGCCTTCGAGCAGTGGTCCAGGTGCTGAATATCGTCTCGATGAACATTGCTTCCTCGGCTATTTCGTCGCTGATTGTCGAAAGTGCCGAGAGCTGTTCGCTCCAACATCCGTTGTCTGGAGCGATGGGCTCGATTCTTCTCCAATCTCCTTCGGTCTCAACGGCTTCGAGACCGTCAGGCAGAGGGTAAGGATAGTCGCTCATCACCTTCAGGAAGTCCAAATTGTATGCGCGATAGAAATCAACCTCTGCCTCGGCGTGTTCACGGCCCGCCATATGCTGAAGTCCGAAGTGATACCAGAAGCTGAACGGCGGACGATCAACCTCTTCTCCTTTGAGTGCACTGGTGATACGTTCAATCTTGTTCAAGGCGCTCTCCTGTTCGTCGCGAGGGCCCCGTTAGTCTACTGTGTTGAGTAGGATATGAACAATCACTGGCCTTGCCAATTGCGGATCAAGAGCGCGCATCGGTACCCTCCGCAATCTGCCCTTGATTGACTCGTCACATCCCAGCCGGTACCATAATGGCTCATCCCCAGCAATTCTGAACTATGAACGACCCGCGCAAGACAACTATCGACGGGCGAAAAGCAGCCCCAGATCCCAGCTCAGGTGATGATGAGACACAGGTCTCCAGTGAGCGAGTCCTGGAAGTGCTCGCTCAGATAGCGCAAGGTGACCTCAGCGTGCTTGCGAATGGCAAGCAACTGGCATTGGCGGGAAGAGACCGTCACCTGCTTTTGAATCTCGATGGGCTTGCACGCCGCTTGCGTTACATTGTCGGAAGACTCCAGCGCGCCGCTGACTCAATCGAAACTGTCGTCGGTGAAGTGCTTCGGGGGACCCAGATGTTGTCGGCCGGCGTGCTCGATGAAGCGAAGTCGGTCGAAGAAACGTCCCGTTCCATTGCCGAGATCAACGCTTCGATGCACTCCGTCGGCGATAGTCTCCAGACTCTCTCAAACCTCTCTCAATCGACGTCGAGCTCGGTGATGAGGATGGCAACGTCAATCAACCAGGTCTCCGAGAACGCCGACGAGCTGGCCCAGTTCGTCGAGGAGACGGCTTTCGCCATTGAAGACATGGCGAACACCGTGCGTAAGGTAGCTGATTCCACTGAAGCGCTGGCCGAGTCGGCAGAGAAGACCGCGCGAGCAATGGAGGCGATCGACAATTCGACTCGGAGCATCGGTGAATCGGTCAACGAAACTACAATGCTCGCCGACGAAGTTGCACGCTCGGCCGACTCCGGCAGCGAGCTTGTCGCTGAGACCGCGACAAGCATGTCCAAGATAAAAGACGCCATCGACGCCGCGACCGAGACCATCACGCGCCTTGGCAGAAGATCCGACCAGATAGGAGAAGTCACTCACGTCATCAACGAGATCGCTGACCGAACTCACCTGCTCGCGTTAAACGCTGCGATACTTGCGGCGCAAGCGGGCACTCAAGGGCGCGGCTTCCGGATTGTCGCCGACGAAATCAAGGAGCTGAGCGAGCGTACGTCGGCCTCGACACGGGAGATCGAAGAGGTCATCAAAGCTGTTCGCGAGGACGTGACCGAAACGATCGAGCGTGTAGCGGTCGGCGGACAACGTGCCGACGCGGGCGTTGATCTCGCGTCGCGCGCGGCAGCGCTGCTCGCGGAGATTCGCGAAAAGACCACGGCCGCATCAGACCGCATTCGGCTGATCGCCGACTCGACGGCGATTCAAGCAGCCGAGAGCCACACGGTGCTCGAAGCCGCCGACCTTGTGCGACAACAGGCTCGGGGGATCGAGCGCGCGACCGGCGAGCAGGCTCTTACATCGCGGCACATCGGTGAACGCGCACTGCACATGAGCGAACTAACCGAGCAAGTGCGTCGAGCTACGCGCGAACAAGCAAAGGTATCCAGGTCCATTGCCGAGGCAATGGAAGAGCTCACTGGGGCAGTCGAGCAGATTCGCGGGGCCTCAGATGAGCAGTCGGCCGGCGCCGATCAGGTCTTGAGAGCCGTTGATACGATCAAGGAAGTAGTCAGCCGGAATCAAACCTCGATCTCCGGAATCAATAGCGCCGTCGACCTTCTGGTGCGTGAAGCGGAGCTGCTAAACCGGGAGGTCGAGACCTTTCACCTGCCGGTGCCCGACCGCGGCGGTCATTTGCGCTTCGCGCTACGAGCTTCGCAAGTGACCCTCGACCCGGCGACTATGTCGTCACTTTCGCGCGTTGACGTAATGTCGAATATTTTTGAGGGTCTGGTGCAGTTCGGCGAGCGCGCAGAGATTCGCCCGGCAGTGGCTGAACGATGGGATATTTCACCCGACGGTCGTGTATACACTTTTTACTTGCGTGAGGCGGTGCGGTTCCACAATGGGCGGCGCGTTCGCTCCGATGATGTGAAGTATTCGTTCGAGCGGCAGATGCGGCAGAACGAAGATGCAGCGGCGTGGGCCTTCAGACCGCTGGTTGGCGCAGATCAATTCATGTCGGGCGATGCCGATTCCGTGGCCGGGATTCAAGCGGTTAGCGAGCAAGTACTAAGGCTTGAGCTGATCCAGCCCGTTGCGTTTTTCCTTTCGACGCTGTGCACTGAATACAGTTACATCGTTCCGCGTGAAGAGGTTGAGCGGCCCTCGATGGATTTCGAGATTCGACCTGTGGGATCGGGTCCGTTCCGCGTGGTGGAGCCGGTACTCGGCAAGGAAGTACAGCTCGAGCGATTTGCTAATTATTGGAATCCGGTTCTGCCTTACGTTGACCGGCTGACCGTTTTCTTCGGACTTAGCGCTGAAGAGATATTCGACACATTTCTGCGAGGCGAGCTTGATTACGTAAGCGACTTGCCGCTCACCAACCTGAGCGAGCTCAAAGAGCGGGCGGCGGATGTGCAGGTGCTCGAAGCCGTACAGCTCCAAACGCGAATGTTGGTCTTCGATTGTGAGCGTCTTCCTCTCTCGGACAGGCGTGTGCGCCAGGCGATTTGCCTTGCGATCGACCGAAGGCGATTCTTGCGCGAGGTGTACGGAGAGATGGCTGAGCTGAGCATCGGTCCGATACCTCCAGGCGTACTGGGCTACGACGCCGGCGAGCGCGGGTACGATTACGATCCCGACCGCGCGCGGGCCTTGTTGCAGGATGCTGGATACGACAACGGGTTCGACACGGAAGTATGGTGGCCACAATCTGTAAGTTCGGCTGTTGAGTGCTTGAAAGAGGACCTCGCCGCGGTGGGGATCCGCGCCGAGTTTCGTTATGTCGAAGCCGAGGAGATGGAGCGCGGGCTAAGACTGCGCACGGTCCCTATCGCGGGGCGCGACTGGTATGCTGATTATCCCGACCCTGACAATTTCACTTATGTGCTTTTCAATTCATGCAATCGCGATCTGTTCATCAGCACCTATTCGAACGACGAGGTTGACCGGTTGACCGGCGAAGCTCGCTCGGTGATGAACCGTGAACAGAGAGACGGCATTTACCGTGAGGTCACAAAACTGTTGCTCGAAGATGCGCCTTGCGCCTTTCTGGCTCATCGAAGGAGCTTCGTGGCGCACCGATCTGATCTTGAGGGCGTGACTTTGCATCTTCTCTCGCCCTCAGTCACACCTAAGGACTTGTGGTTTGCAAAAGGCGCAGACAAAACCGCAGCGGCCGGCGAGCGATGACCTGCCGGCTCGCTTATGCTCGCCTCTATCGTCACTTCAGATTCTTAAGCTCGTTGATCCGTGCGCGCACCGCTCGCACGAACGTAGTAACCTCCTGGTCACTGAACCCACCGGCGCGGAACGCATCCGATAGCTGTTTGTCCGAGAGGCGGCCCATAAGGTTCCCCATCCATCGAGCGTTCTCGACGCTTATTCCCTCCAGGACTTTCGGGTCTTTGCCTTTGTAGTTGAAGAGGACCTGACCATTGCTCACTTTGGTGATGAACACCTGATCCGAGTAAGGGCCGGCCTGGCCTTTTGTTCCGGCTGGTGCGCTCTGGAAGCCTGGAATCTTGCGGAAGGGTGATCCCGTCTTGCCAAAGGTCGCTCCCAGATCCGAAACGTAGTAGATCGTCTCGCTCCGGTCACCGCCGCTCTTCTTCGACGGCTGGATAATCTTGTTGTTTACGTCTTTCAAGTCCCAGTTGTTGAGCAGAGCCATCAAAACCTTTAAACCTTGAAGCTCGCGCGTACCGGCGAACGGATTCGAATGCCAGGACCATATGCCCAAGTCTTTGAAGCCATCGTCGCGCCGCTTGAAGCGCACGTCCCACACATCAAACCCACCCCGTCCCTCGATGTGGGTGCGTTTGACGAAGTAATCAGTGTCGACGTGATATCCGACCGCCCACGCGATACGCCCAGCCGCGGGCGCCGGCTTTGCTTCGGCTCCAAATTTGACTTGCCACTTGCGTCCGCGATCATCGTCAACATGAATCTTCTCGGAAGTGCCCGTCTTCACGCGCTCGACGAACGTGAACTTGCCTTTAGGGTCGGGAGCCCCTTCCGCGCCGCCCGGTCCGGTGAAGAGATCGCGGCTCTCAATATCGGTTGGCTCCTGCCACAGTACTGCGTGGGCCTCGGCGCCGCCGCCACTGTCTTTCGCATCCTTCTTCTTCTCTTTCTTTTCTTCTTTCTTCTCTTTGGTTGGTTTGTCGGCTTTGTCCTTCTTCTGTGCCCCGGCGAAGGAACCGGATACGCCTACTGTCGAACAGATGAAAAACGAAATCAGCGTTACTGCGCAGATGTTTTTCCACTTGACCAGCATACATTCAGCCTCCTGACGATTGTTCAGCCAGCCCATTATAAACATTTGACATCCGCGCGCAAAGCGCGTTTAGCGTTGATAGTGGTGAGGTCGTTTGTGGAGAACGGAAGGGCGGGCGGCGGTAGGGTCAATGTACGAAGGCGCGTCGATTATTTACGACGCGCCCTTGTAGCATTCCGGGTGGCTCAATTGGAACGCTCGACCATATCGCCGATCTGAACTTCCGCCGTGGTTCGAGTGATGAGCGCCACGGAAGCGCCCTTCTCAACCTTAATCACGACCAGCTCGCCGAGCACCTTGTGGGGCAGCGGCGGACGCTCGCGCATTACTTGCTCTTGAGGGACGCGCGTCCCCTGGATCGAATAATCGCCGCCGTGATAACGATCGCCGCTGTATCCGCTGCTGCGGCTCTTCACAACTTTGTCTTGCGGTGTGTTGGTGATGCCCTCACCGCCCCCGATCTCGCGATAGATGGTGAACAGGTCGCCCGGATGGACGTCCTGTCGAGTGCCAATATCGATATAGACGACTTGGTTCGCGGACAGGTTCTCGTGAAAACCGGGCGACATGACGATCTGTCCTTTCGTTCCCCCTGACCCTTCACCGAAGCGGGGCAATGGCCGGGCCTCGCCGACATTGGGTCCCGCGTATTCTTCGTAGGGCTTGAGCAAGTCGCCAAATTCTACGGTGTCGCACGAAACGGTTATCTCAGCGGTGGAGGTCTGATCCCCGACTTCGACTACTCGAAGCAGACCAAGCTCACGCACGAGGTAGCCAAGCTTCTTCTTCGTAAACGGATGGGTCACCTCACCCACGGGTCGGATTATGTAGTAAACGGCACCCGGCTGAACGCCCGCGCCGCGTCCGCGATTCAGGAACACTACGTCGCCCTGCGCGAAGGTTACTTTTAGGTTTTCCTTTTCGGCGCCAACGACCTGCAGGTCGACTCGCGGCGGAGTATCGGCAATGAAACCTGTGCAATAAATATCCGACCGTCGGACCAGCGGTTCGGATTGGTTCGAACTCTGCTGTCGGGCAACGACCGAACTAGTTAGAGATCCAACAAGAAAGATGATGAGCGCGACGCCCATTCGGGCTGTACTTTTCATTGCTACTCCTTCGAGGTGTGGGAGCGACTTGAGGCGAATCCAAAGGGGCAAACAGAAGCGCGTAGGTTCTGCCCGGAAAGTACCAAAGTCTTATCCTCAAGTCAATAATTAAAATCGCATTGCCCACTCACAGGTTCCGATTGGTCTCTATGTCGCGAAGTCTCATTGCGGGGTCGGCGGATTTAAGTCCGGAGGGCCCACCCTGGCCCGCGGTCCTGCGACAATTTGCTTGACACCCATCTAAATAGAGCGATAATGGCAGGCATCCCGTTAGGTTGTATTCTTAGCCGGCAATAATAGTAGTCGATACCCGAACTTAGTAAGATTGCAGCAAACCGGAGTATCAGGTGGTTACGTCCTTCAAGGGACGGACGACAAATTAGTTCCTGTAAACTCCCCGCCGTATACACACGATAAACAGAAGCTGCGATTGGTGCGTGCGCCTGACGAGCGCGAGTCGAGCAAGGGAGGAGACCCCAGTGCAGGAGTACATGGACAAGGTTCTGCGGTGCATAGATTGCGGCGAAGAGTTTATCTTCAGTGCCGGAGAGCAACTGTTCTTCGCGGACAAGGGGTTGAGAAACGATCCGAAGCGATGTAAGCCGTGCAAGTTGAAAAAGAATGACCGTATTGCAGCTAACATGCACGCCTACGGTCAGCCTTTCCCGCGCGAGCGCATCGAGGTCACTGTAAAATGTGCGCTGTGCGGGGTCGAAACCACGGTACCTTTCAAGCCGACCCAGGGACGACCGGTCTACTGTCGAGATTGTTTCTTGAGGATGCGCGCTTCAGCCCACATTCACGCACCGCTTCCCTAGGCCGCTCGAGGCCCTCGCGATTTTCCACGTACCTCTCGCACGCAGCCAGACCCTTGTAGGTTTCCAATTTGTATCCTACCTCTTAACTTGGCCGGGTCTTCAAGTAGTCACGAACTTTCTTCATGTCCTCCCAGACCTCGCGCTTTTTTTCGGGCGAGCGCAGCAGGAATGCCGGGTGAAAGGTTGGCATCACCTTGATGCCGTTCCAATCACGCCACTCGCCTCGCGCTCTGGTAATCGGCTCTCGTGTTCTGAGCAGGCACTGGAATGCCGGCGAACCGAGGGCGACGATCACTTCGGGGCGAATGAAGGCGAGCTGGCGCAACAGAAAAGGCTCACAGGTGTCCACCTCGTCGCGCTCAGGCGCGCGGTTTCCGGGTGGCCGGCATTTGACGATGTTCGCGATATAAACGTCCTCTCGTTTCAGACCAATCGCCACGATGATCTTGTCGAGCAGTTGACCCGCGCGCCCTACGAAGGGGCGGCCGCTGGCGTCTTCGTCGGCGCCCGGACCTTCACCGACGAACACCAGCTTCGCGTGAGGGTTGCCCTCTCCGAATACAATCGTTTTGCGATGCTCGTGAAGTTTGCATCGCCGGCAATCACCGATATCTTCTCTAATCGCTTCAAGGGAGGGATCAAAGGTCTCTAGGAAGGGAAGGGCCGCCCCGCTGCGCCGCAGGCTGCCCTGTTGGCCGCCCACAACGGTCTCACCAAACAGTCCGACCTGTGCTATCTGCGACGGTCTTTGCGGCGCGGCTTCTTCATCTCGAACTGGAGGAGCGGCTTGCATGGTTTGCGCTACTGCGGGCGCGCCGGCGGAGCTGAGAGCCGCTGAAACTGACTCCGTGGAATCGGCTGTGGGAGCCGATTCCGTGTTGAGGGCTGAGCCCCCAATGTCCTCGAATCCCATATCAGCGTAAAACTTCAACTGGTTTTCGATATCGTGGGCGATGGCCAGTGTCTCGTCGATACTCTCTTTTGACATTGCAACGAATTCTCCACAACAGCCTTGGAAGGGTCAAGCTGAAGGACGGCGCGGGCCCATTCGTTTCTCTCTGAGTGGTCAAAGCGCGTTTGTGCCGGAAGCAAAGCAGGGTCCTGAAGCAACACAAACTCTCGATCAGCAGAAAAGAAAAAAGCGGGAGGCGATTGAGCCTCCCGCACTGTTTGTTCTGCGGAAATCAGAAGCTCAACTTCAACGCGAACTGCACAACCCGCGGGGCCTCGCCTATCGAAATGATCGTAGCGGTCGATGGTGTCGACGCCGACGTGCAGCATACCCGCCCAAAGGCTGACGAGGTTATGCTTGTTGAGCCTTCAGTCGAATTGCGCGGGTTCTCGTAGTTCACATGGTTGAACGTGTCGAAAGTTTCGAGACGAAATTGCAATCTAACTCGCTCGGTGATGACGAAGTTCTTGAGCGCTCCGAAATCAAAGTTCCAGAACGAAGGGCCGTCAAACACATTGCGGCCCTGGTTTCCGTTTTGACCCGGAGCCGGAATGCAGAGCTTGCTGCCGTTGCCGAAGTCAACACACGCTGTGTTGGGATCGAAAGCGCTCGCCTCGAACAACACAGGGCCGATCACATTGGGCGCGCTAAACAGCCCTGACTTAGGCTTCGGCCCGATGATGTCAGCCCGCGAGATGTGTGAGGTGCTGGCCGTCGCCGCGCCCGAATGGATGCTGAACGGCTCACCTGACTGGTAGTTGTAAATGCCGGTTATGCTCCAGCCGCCGATGATCTGGTTGACGAAGCCGGGTGAATTGGTGAGGAACCGGCGATCACGACCCAGAGGAATATCCCACAGCGTGTGGACCACCAGGACGTGCCGGTTATCGAAGTCGCTGCGACTTCTATCCAGCCGCCAGTTGTGAATGTCCACGGGAACTGAAGAAGAAGTTGTCGGAGTTCCTGTGGTGCCGATCCTTCCGCCCGATGTCGCGCCGACTGGATCAACCGACATGTCATCAATCGATTTGCCAAGCGTGTACGCCAATCCCATATCCAAACCCCTCTGGAAGTGGCGGCGGAGTTGCAACTGGAATGCGTGATAGTAGGAGGTGCCGCCCGAATCGATGTATAGGATCTGGCTGAACTGCGGATTCGGCCTGAAGAAGTTGGCCGGGAAACCCTTGGCGGTGATGTCGGTTCGATCGATCCTTTGAATCATATTGGCCAGGGCGTTGCGTTGCAGGTCCGTCACGCTGGCTGAAGCATTCAGGTTACTCGCGCCGAATAGTGTGAGCAGTATACCGGGATTCTGCCCGGTGACTCCTGTCGGGCAGCCGGTGCCGTCGGGGTTGCAGCCCCGTCTTTGGTTGGACTGCGCAACCAGGAACGACTCAAGAAGACCGTCGTGGTTTACCTTCATCTGATTGATATCGTATGCGCGTAGCAATCTGAGTCCGCGCTTGCCCACGTATCCAGCCTGCGCGACTATCCCAAAGGGAAGCTGATGCTGGATGTTCAGGTTCCACTCGTGCACGGTTGGAACCTTCAGCTTCGGATCGAAGACGCCAATGTCAGGCGCGGTCAGATATGGAGCCGCCGGCAGCGCGAGAAAGCTCACAGGCGACTTGCCAGGCGCGGGCAGCAAGAGTGGAAAGCCCTGCCCGATCCTGAGGTCCGGAACCGCCGGGCATCCTGCCGATGAACTCTGCCCGACAGTTGTGCGGCACTGTGTCACAAGGCCGGGAACCTTTCCGCTAATTGACGTTACCTGGAAGGTCGAGAGCGGATCAAACGCAACGCCGTAGCCGGTGCGCACCACCGTCTTGCCGTTGCCGAACGGGTCCCAGGCAATACTGATACGCGGCCCGAATCCCAGTGTGTTGTCGTTGCTGTACCATCGTTTGGCACGCACAAAATTGACAAGTCCCTGGGAGCCGTCAACCGCTTTGTCAGGCACGAACACAAGGTTGTTGGCCTCGGTAGGTGCAGGGTTATGTTCGATCCTCAGCCCGTAGTTCAGCGTCAGGCGCGGGCTGATCTTCCATTCATCCTGAGCATAGTAGTTGTACTGCTTGAAGCGATTGCCATTGACAAACAATCCGCCCAGACCGAGGAATTTATTGTCGTTGAGGTTGCCAATGTAGCCTTGCTGGATGCGCGACGGAATTCCGAGCAGTTCGTTGACCGCAGACCGCAAATTTGTCAAATCCCCGCTCGCTATGCCAGCACGTCCATTTGGATTGGAAGACGAGACTGGAAGAAATGTCACCGGGAATGTGAATCCTGTGGGCGCGCGCACAGTCGAGGAGAAGCTGATGTCCGGCGCGAGGTTGAAGCCGCCCGCCAATCCGCGCTGGTCGTTATGCCGCACCAGGCGAATGTTGAACCCCGTGCGGATAACGTGCGCGCCGTGAATCACGCTGAAGTTGTCAATGAATTGAATGGTTGTCAACGCGCGCTCGGTGTGCGGGATGTTCAGCACCGGGCTGCTAATGTTTGAGAACGTGAACGGCTCGATGTTCGGGAAGTCGGGATTCGACTCTCCGAACGTAAAGTGGAACACGAACCGCGCAAGGCCGGTCGTGAACTCGTTCACCATGCTCGGCGATATGACCCGGCGATAATTGATCGCCAGATTCCTGTGCGCGCGGGATACTTCGCCGAGAGGCGGAAAGTTAGGGAAGACCTTTGGCCGGCCATTCAACAGATCGCCGTCAACGGAATCGAAGTGTCCGTGGATGTAGCGGACGAAGGCCGAGTTGTTCTCGTCGAACTTGTGGTCAACCCTCACGGTGAAGCTAGGCCCGGTTCTTTTCTCAGGCGGGTTCCACACAAAGCCACCGGTATTCAACCCATCGCCGACGTCAAATGAGTTCGGCGTCGGGTACTTCTTAATGAACGCGCCGATTTTTGGATCGAGTCCGAGCGCTTTCGGATCGGCGGCAAAGATGTTGTAGCTTGCCACGCAATTCGCAGTAACGGAGCCACTGCACGTCGGAACCAATAGCGCGCCGGTCTGCTGGTTTACAAGCCGCGGATCATTCGCCGTTATGGTCTTTCCACTTATCACAAGCGGATTCTTCGGATCAGGCACGAAGTAGCGAAAGACTCCGTTGCGCGCGGCATCCGTGAACACGAGGGGAATGCCGAACGAGTTCGCGATCGGCTGCGTGTAGTAGATATTCTGACCTTGCCAGCTTCCGAAGAAGAAAGTCCGATCTTTCTTTATCGGACCGCCGCCATCAACGCCATACTGATGAGCGCGCAGCAGAGGCCGCTCGACACGCTTCGCATTGTTGAAAAACTCGTTGGCATTCAGCGCTTCGTTGCGGAAGAACTCAAAGACATCGGCGTGGATCGCGTTGGTGCCGGAGCGAGTGGCGATGGCGACCTGCGCGCCGGAGTTGCGGCCGAATTCAGGAGTAGCATTGTGTGTGACCACACGATACTCCATCACCATATCCGGATTCAGACGATAGACGTTCGACTGCGGATTTGGAACGGACGACTCGTTGGCGTCAATGCCGTCTATGGTAACGTTGTGAGAACGGTCGCGCGAGCCGTTGACATGCGTCCCCGACCCGGTCCCGTTGGTTGTGCGCTGAATCAGTCCGGGCTCAAGCGTAATCAGGGTGAGCGGGTTGCGTCCGTTTAGCGGCAGGTCCCTTATAGCCTTGGCGTCTACAACGTCGCCAAGCATCGCGTGAGATGTCTCAACCCTGTCAGAACCGCCTTGCACTTCGACTACTTCAGTCGTCGCGCCAACTTCGAGCGCCACATCGACGACCAGAGGGGAGCCGACTGTTAGCACGTTCCTGGTGCCCACGAATTTGCGGAAGCCCTGAGCTTCTACGATAACACTGTACTCGCCGACGGGGATGTCTGGAAATACGTAGGCTCCCGCCGACGTAGTCTTGCCAGCATAAGTAACGCCTGTTGCTTCACTCTTAACCGTCACCTGCGCGCCAGTAATCACGGCTCCATGCGGATCGGTAACCGTGCCGGAGATTCGCGAGGTCCCGGTTTGCGCGCTCGCGCAAACTGCCAGAAACAGCAAGAAGAAGCATACGGAGAAGAAACGCATCTGTATTTTCATCGTTAGGCCTCCTTGCCCTGAAATGAGCGAGACTGAAAAAATGACCTGTGGCGAGATTGATGAAGGCCTCAGGCCACTCTGCCGCCTTGACCTCCCAGCGACACTGACACTGTGCTGGGAGGAATCAGATTAATTTAGCTCTATCCTGATGCGCGAAATCTACATCTAGAAACGAAGAATTACAAGCTCTCAGAACGCCAGGTCTTAGAACACCTGTTGTCGGCATCGAAGGCGTTCGTGGTTCAGAAGGGATGCGAAAGGCAATTGACAAGCTAGAAGGAAACGGGCCCGACCTGCTTCGCCTTTTCCTTTGCCTTTTCCCTTTTGCCTTGGTACTGTGGCTGAAGGAATTTCGTCAAGCGCCGTGCGATTCAACTTCAGAGAACACGCTCTTGACAGGAGGTGCTCTATGCGCCCAATCACGCTAAATCGCCGGCTAACAGCGGCATCGCTCGTTGCGTTGCTTTTTCCTGTACTCGCTTTGGCTCAAGCGTCCCCGTCGATACAGTTCTTCATGCCAAACGGCACGTATCCGCCGCGCGAGATACGTTTCGAGATGGTGATTGACAACGGGCGCATTGAAACATTCTTCAGCGATTCAAAGGGCAAGTTTCTGCTGACGCGATTGCTTGGCCTCAAGCCCGATGCGGAGTACCGAATAACAGTTATCGGCGACGGGGCCAGCTTCGATACGACGACATTCTCGTTCAAAGAGTATGGCGTGTACTACATCCCGATTTATTTGAAGCCGCATAGTACCCAACCTACACCACCGGCGAAGCTGGTCGACCTGGCCGAGTTCGACGCGAATATTCCGGATGAAGCCAAGCAGGCCTATGAAGGCGCGATTCGTTCGTTCAAGGAGGGGCAGCGTGATGATGCGATTCGCGGACTCGAGCACGCACTGGAGATCTATCCAAATTATTTTCGCGCGCTCAATGATCTGGGCGTGATCTACATGAAGATAAACAGGCTCGATGATGCCGTGCGCATGTTCGAGCGAGCTTCGAAGATCGCGCCGCGTGTATATCATCCGAGGCTGAATCTGGGAATAATCCTTACGCGCCGAGGGAAATACAGGGAAGCGGCCGCGCTCCTCGATGCGCTCTACAGGGAGAACCAATCGATTTCCGAGGTCCGGATAGCGCTGGGAGATGTCCTGATCGCCCTGAACAGATTGGACGAGGCCGAGCCCCATCTTCGCTCGGCGTTGCTTGATTCCAGGCTCGATCGCGGCGCCGCCGGCAACGCCCACTATCAACTTGGGTTGTTGTTCAACAAGAAGCAGAAATACGACTCGGCGGTGATCGAGTTGAGCCAGGCTGCTCAATCCATACCCAACGCCTCGCGGATTCATCTGCAACTCGGCGGAGCCTTGTTGCAGCTCGGGCGGTTGGATGACGCCCAGCGCGAACTGTCAGACGCCTATCGGCTCGGCGGCAAGCAAATGGGCGGCGCGCAGTTGATGTTAGGTCAGATCTACTTCATCGAGAAAAAGTATGAAAGCGCACAGCGAGCCTTCGAGCAGTACCTGATTGATGTTCCCAACGCACCCAATGCGGCTGAAGTCCGCGCATTCATCGAGAGGATAAGAGCGGCGTTGGGTCGAAGCTGAACTGACCGGGGCAGGCGTTCCGCAAGAACGGAAGTGTGCAAGAAAGAGGCCCTCGGCTGCAACTGCAGCCGAGGGCCTTTCACTTCACCTAGGATCGAGTCCTGACCAACCTAGAAATTGAATCTCAGTTGGAACTCAATCAAGCGCCCACCGGGGTCATTCGTACCCGAAACCGTTGGGTCACGATATGCAGCTCGGGTCTGACCGAACGGGTCGGTGGTGCTACTAGGGTTGATGGTCCTCAACGGGCTGTTTACGCTGGCGATGCTTCCGATGTAGAAGTTCGGCCGGTTAAACGCATTGAGGAACTGTACGCGGCCTTCGAAGTTTGTTCGCTCGGTAATGGGAATGCGCTTCATGATGTTGAGGTCAAAACGCGCCGTCATAGGTCCAAACAGGACCAGGCGGTCGCCCAGTTCACCGGCAGCGGTTGGTGGTCCAATGTAAGGTGCGTTGACATCAAGATCCTTAACTGTCTTACCGCCGACTTCAAACGCCGCCAGCGAGTTCTGTATGAACGAATCCGGCAGCCAGAAGACAACGCCGTGACAATTGGGATCGCACACGGTGGTTTTTCGAATCTTGATCAAGCCCTGTAACTGCTTGTTCGAGATGTTGTGTAGAACCACGCCCGCATCATTCTGATTGAAAGTGGCGCGATTGCTTATGAACAGCATCGAGGGACCGGACTGAATACGAGCAACCCCGCCGAACTGCCAGCCTCCGACTACGCGGCTGACGATCGGGTTGGTGCTGCTAGCGAAAGGCTTGCCCGGGCCAAACGGCAGCTCATAGATCCAATCCACCTTGAATGCATGCCTGATGTCCCACGGCGACGGCGCCTTGTCCAGGTCCGGCCTGCGAAGCGTTCTCGGATTGCTGGCCACCGATTGCGCCGAGCTATAGGAGTTCGACAGAGCCTTGCCAAACTGGTAGCTGCCCTGTACGAGCAACCCCTTCGACAACCGCCGCCGCAACTCGATTTGAAGCGCATTGAACAAGGTGTTGATACCGTTGGTCATCACAAACGTTCCACCAGCCACCTGTGGGTTGACTATGAAGAAGTTCGACACCTTCTGTCCGTTTGGCAGCGTAACGAACGGGACCAACGAACCGCCTGGCGCGTTGAACAGGTTGGTCATTCGCGACGCGGTAAACGCGATGCTGTTGGCTACAGCGCCGGCCTGGCCCTGGATGATGCGCGTAGCCGTCGTCGAGTCGGTAGAGGAGCCAATCGCCGTTGTGATTAGCGGCACGTTAACCTGTCCCGGCAGATTCGAGTTGCCGTAGTTGCAGGTGCCGGAAACACTTTGAACCACGGTTCCCGTCACGATGCAGGTACTCCCGGGTTGCCTGGCGAAAATGAGCATGTTGTTCCGTGCGGCGTTGAACGCATCGAGAAAGCCATTCTCGAATATGTTCACTTCGTTGTATTCCAACTGCCGCCACAGGTGTGTGCCGTGAGTCCCGACCCATCGAACCTCCAACGCCGTATTCTTGTCGAGCTCGCGCTGGAGGCCGAACGTCATCGACTGCGTGTAGCCAGCCTTCAGCCCCGGATCGAAGTCGTTTGCGCTGACCGAAGAAAGCGCCCCCGGAGTCAGCGGCAATGCGCTGGTGTCGGAAGGAGGCGTCAACGCCGGCAAGTTCGGCCGGTTGCGAAACAGCACGCCGCCATTCGACAGCGGGAAGATGGCCGGTGTGGAAGATGGGCTAACGCTAAGGCTCACAGTCGGACCATTGTTCGATCCGAACATATCGGTAAAGGAGGCGAAACCTTCGCGCGTGTAGGCTATCGAATAGCCGCCACGGAGAACAGTCTGGTTCCCGTTCCCCACGATCTTGCCAAGCCATCCGCTCTTAAAGTTCGGACTCCACGCAAAACCCACCGAGGGAGCAAAGTCCTTGTGGCGAGTTCTGAATGCGCTCTCCCCCGGCTGGAGCAAGCGGAACTGCGTCGGCTTTCCGGCAAACACGCCGGGCTTAAACAGATTGCCGTCGCCCGACACGCCGAAGATGCCTTCGCTGTCAGTTCTGGTGTAAACCTGATTATCGTTGAGCGCGGAGGGCTCAAACTCCCACCGTAATCCGTAATTGAACGTCAGGTCCGGACGCGCTTTCCAGGCGTCTTGCGCATAAAAGGCGAACTCATTCTGGTGATTGCGTTCGGTGAACGGAATGAACTCGTACGCCCGGGTCTTCTCATTGAGCGTCGCCTGGCGGCTTATTGCACTAATTCGCCCGGTTAACAACGCGTAGAGATTACCGGCTTCGGTACGTTGCGCAGAGCTCGAATTGGGAAAGTTGCCCGTCGTGAAGATGCTGGTCCCGCCCGTATTGACGGGATCTCCAGTTGCCAGGCCGAAAGATATTTGCGGCACCACCTGTGTGCTGACCGACTGAGTGAACGACGCGACTCTGGTGAACGCAAACCCAAGGTTGAGGGTGTGTGCCCCTTGCAGTGTCGTAATGTTATCGGTTAGCCCCTTGACAGGAGTGTTGCGTCGCGACTGACTGGTGCGGTTGCGAAATGCGCCGGCATTGAGGAAGCCGCCGCCGTTGACGGCATTGCCGCCCCAGAAGTCATAAAGACCCGGAGCAAACTCCTGCGTGAACAGCGACGTGCCGTTGCCCGAAGAAGTCGCTCGAATCTCATTGATCAGGCGGTCGTTGATAGTCCAACGATGCGCCGCCACAAACGAGAACGTGTTGCGGTGAACAGATCCGGTCACGCCCGGATGCCCCACGATTATGCCCGTGCCCGGATAGACGTTGATTTGTCCGTTCACGCCGTCGGGATTGGAGAAGTAGTGTTGGTAATTGTGAATGAACTCCAGATGATGCTTGGAGGACAGGTTCGCGTCGAACCGGATCGTCGGGAACCAGCGGACATTCGAACCGGGATCCTGGAACTGATAGTCCAGGCGATTGTAATCGTTATTCGTCCCGATACGGCTCGTCAGGGCGCCGTCCCTTTGTACGGCGGCCTTGATAAGGCCGAGGCCTGCATCGATTGTTGGGTCCTTTGTTCCCGGGAACCCCTTTGAACCTGCGAGCCCAAGAACGTCAACTGTTCGAATCACTCCAGCCGAGTCCTTGTACGTATAGAGCCCGGTGCGCGCGGTGTCCGTGATCACCAGTGAGTTACCCACGACAGCAAGCGAGCTGTAGGCGTTGGGCAACGTAAAGTACTCGTAATTGACAAAGAAGAATACCTTGTCTTTGCTCTTCAACAGCTTCGGGATCGTTATCGGCCCGCCGAGGTTTCCACCCCACTGCCTGAGAATAAAGGCATCGCGAGGCAGACCATCGATGTTGTTGAAGTAATAGTTTGAATTGAACGTCTTCGAGCGATACTGCCAGAACGCTCCACCGTGGTATTCCGGCGAGCCTGACTTGGTAATGAATCGAACCTGGACCGCGCCCTCGCCCCCGCTCTCCGCGCCGGGCGTTGCGGTCGTAACGGTGACTTCCTGTATCGCATCGGACTTCGCCTGAATGCTTGTGAAGAATCCATCCGAACTGCGCAGAAAGTTGTCCTGAATGTTTGCTCCGTCCAGCGTCAGGTTGACAGAACCCTTGGGCAGACCATTCATCGACGATGTGCGTGGCGTACCCGGCGTCATAACGCCCGGCAGCGCAAGCACCAGTTGAAGCGCATCCCGCGTGGAGAACGGAAGCTCACCAATCTGACGGCCCACGATAGTAGTCGCGACCGTTGAACTCTCGGTCTGAAGTACCTCAGCGCCCCCGGTCACCACCCGTGGTCTTGAATCCCTGCGCCGCGATCGAAACGGTATAGGTGCCATTTGGTATGGATGGGATCGTCCATCCTCCTTCTTCATTTGTAGTCGTCTTGTATTCCGTTTGGGTCTGATCGTGTTTTGCCGTGACCTGAGCCTTCGGAATCAAGGCGCCGTTAGCGTCTGCAACTACGCCAGTGAGCCGCCCCGAAGTGGTGACCTGCGCCGGAACTGAAACAGCAACCAGCGACAGCATCACCAGGAGCAACCCAAGGCGGCCTGTCAACCGTTCTTTCATGAGAATCCTCCTCCACCTGCTTTGTCACAGGTATGTTAGTTGGGTTTGTGTGAGCGAAAAAACGCAAGTGCCACCAGAGCAAGGCCGCGTCAGTTGAATCTATGCTCTCCAGTAGCTACACCTCAATCGCGGAGAGAAACTGAACTTGCCTTGAACCGGATGCGCGCAATCTACCGCGACCTGCCGAAAAATACAAGCCCATTCAGACTAAGTCTCAGCGCAGAGGTATCGCGAGATCGTCATAAGCTTCAGGGTTTTTCCGAACCGCCTCCTGAGCTTTCCTAGCCAGGGCAAAGAACCGGAAGAATCACATTCCCGACGCCTACCAATTGATGACGAAGTGATGATAGGTAAAGCAGAGAATTCTCCCCAGCAACTATGATACCGATGGAAAAGCCTGCGACTCCGACGTATAAGTTCACCAGTCAGGTTGTTTCCGCTTCGCACGGATGCGCGCGCTCCTATATCCAGACTCCCGGTATCCGAAATGCTGAATGTCATCGTCCAAATTATTGGATTTCCTGAAGCTGGCTACTGAAAGCGGAACGGCGCCAAAAGTGGACACCGCAGGTGATCATCGTTCACCAACTCGCGCGATCGTCAACACATTCACTTGCTGAACGCCCGCATCGATCAGAGATTGGGTGGCCGCGGAGATTGTGCTGCCGGTCGTGTACACATCGTCTACCAGCAGCACCGACGCACCCGCTATCAAGGATCGCCTCGTCACTTCGAAAGCTCGCTCGACCGACTGAGAGCGATCGCTTGCGTCCATGCCCGCCCGATGGCGCTCGGTAGGTTTGATCCGAATCACCGAGCGATCGTCAAGCCGCAAACCGAATTCTCGAGAGATCAGCCGGGCGACAATTGCCGCCTGATTGAATCCACGCTGTTTCTGTCGAAAGCGATGTAGGGGGACGGGCATCACAACGTCGCTTCTTAACGCGACGTGATGCTGGGAGAAAGTGTGTTTAATGATTGCGCGTAGGCGCGGACAAATGTGAGGAGTGACCTTCAGGAATAGTATGCTGGCTTCGAGAGCGCCCGAATAGACTCCACAAGCGCGTGCGGCTGTGAATGGCGCCGAGGAGCACATCCCGCAGAGCCGCGCTGCCGATGCCGGGAAAGGAGACTGAGCATTACTTGTCGTGGGCGCTACTGGCACTCCGCACTTCGAGCAAACCCATCCGATCAGAATCTTCGTTAAAGCAGGATCATCCCAACACTGGGCGCACGCGACGCCGTCGTCCCACGACTCAACCGCGCCTCCGCAGACGCGGCACTCTTCAGGATAGGCGAGACCTAGCAGACCGTCTCTGATGTTTCTTAGCCCGCGTTGCAGCACGCTTGATCCTCCAAAAGCGAGTGTGATTCAGCGGTAGGGCCAAACGACAGGCGCGGGCAGCACAATGCGGCCTCAGCGGCTAGGTCATGCATCGTGGCGGGCAGTTCTCAAATCAACCCTCTTTTTCAACCAGCAGTCCTTGCTCCATCTGCTCCTGACACTTGATGCAGTGGGGCGTCCAGGGAATCGCGTCCAACCGTTTGGGTTGAATGTCGTCCCCGCAGTTCACGCACTCGCCATAAACGCCTTCGGTGATGCGGTCCAGCGCCTCTTCGATCAGTCGTAGCGTATTGCGCTCATTAGTGCTTTGAGAGAAGAGAAGCTCTTTAGTGTATGAGTTCGACGCCTTGTCGGCGGGATCCTGGCTGACGTCACGGTCAGCCTCGCGGCCGTAGTCCTCTGTGCGCTCGACCATTCCCAGCAATGCATTTCTTTGCTCGGTCAACCGGGCCTCGTATTGTCTTACTTTCCTTTTGTCCATCAAATTCTCCTGGTCCGATTTCTTCTGTCCTCGATTACTTACCCCACTTTTCGGTCAGTCTGTCTGCGCTACGAGCTAGCACCTCACTTTTGATAAGGCAGGTCGTGAATGATGGTAAAAGCGCGATAGACCTGCTCGATCAACAAAACTCGCGCTAGATCGTGCGTCAAAGTCATCCTCGACAGAGCCAGGATAAGATCAGCTCTGTCGCGCACCGCATCCGAAAGCCCGCAGTGTCCGCCGATCACGAAGGTGATCTGCTTGGTCCCCGCCAGCCGGTGCTTTTCGATCAGCTCGGCCAGCTTGATTGAATCAAGCTCGCGCCCTCGTTCGTCGAGGGCAATCAGATAGGCGGCTGACGCGGTGCGTGAAAGGATGTCCTGGCCTTCTTTATCAATGATCTTTCGCGCATCGCCGCCTACGTCATCGCGATCGCGCAGCTCGGTCACTTCAACAGTAGCAAACTTGTCAATGCGGCCGAGGTATTCCTGAATCAACTGCTTTACCGGGATCCTCTTCGTTTTGCCGATCCAAACGAACCGCAGCTTCATAGTAGTTTCTGGTTTCTGGTTTGCGGTTTCTAGTTCAAACCAGAAACTAGAAACCAGAAACAAAAAACCAGTTAGTTTAGCGCCGGACTGCCCGCACTCAGCTTACCGATGTCATACCGCCGAATCTTCTCGTAAAGATTCTTGCGGCTGATGCCCAGTATCTCGGCGGCGCGCGTTTTGTTTCCGCGCGTGTGCTCGAGCACCTCGCGGATGTAAACTGCTTCCAGCTCGGCAAGCGACGGCTTTGTTTTGCGCGATTGCATCAAGCGCGCAGCCGATCTCAAGTATTCGGGCAAGCCGGCCACTTCAATCACATCCTCGTTTGCCGTGAGCACAGCGTGTTCTATGATGTTTCTCAGCTCACGAACATTGCCCGGAAAATCGTAGCTCGAAAGGGCATCTACGGCCTCGTTCGAAAGTCGTACACCAGCACGTCCGCTCCGGGACGCAAACTGTCGAACGAACTCGCCTGCCAGCTGCGGTAGATCTTCTAACCGATCGACCAGCTTCGGCAGTTCGATCGTCACCACTGCGAGGCGGTAGTACAAATCATCACGAAATGTTCGAGCGCGCACGGCCTCTTTGATATCGATGTTCGCCAGTGCGATTATACGAACGTCGATCTGGATAGGTTGCTTACCGCCGAGCCGCTCGAAATTGCGCTCTTCGACCACGCGCAGAAGCTTCGCTTGGGACGACGGAATCAAACTGGCTATCTCATCGAGCACCAGTGTGCCGCCATCGGCAGCCTCAAACCGTCCAGGCTTCGACTCGCTGGCGCCCGTGAAGGCTCCTTTCTCATAACCGAACAGCTCCGATTCGAGAAGGTCTTCGGGCAACGCCGCGCAGTCTATCTTTACAAACGGCCGTTCCCGGCGAAGGCTGCGGTCGTGAATCAGCCTGGCGGCCGCGTCTTTGCCGGTTCCCGATTCGCCCAGTACCAGCAAATTCGACCCGGTGGTCGCGACCCTATCAATGAGCTCCGCGACTCTCTGCATAGCCGGCGAATTGGTAACAAGCTTCATAAGAGCTGAGTGATCCGTGAATCGTGAAACGTGAATCGTGAAACGTGATTCGTGTGATTCGTGCTTATCCTCTTAGTTGATTCCGTGTTTTAGTCTAACGTTTCACGCTTCACCTCTCACGCATCACGTTTCACGCCTAACCGCTCACCTCAACGCGCGGGGCGTCACGCCACAACCGCTCCAGATCGTAGAACCGTCTGGACGCCGGGCCGAAAACATGCACGATGAAATCGCCGTAGTCTAGCAGAATCCATTCTGCGCTGCTATAGCCTTCGATGTGCAGCGGCCGCTTCGCGCTCTTCAGCAGCGCCTCCTCAACCGCGTTGGAAATGGCTTGTACCTGCCGCGTGCTCGCGCCCGTGCAGATCAGGAAGTACTCAGTAAACGATGCGGCCTTTCGCAAGTCCAACACGACCAGATCGGTCGCTTTCTTGTCGCTTGCCGCATGCGCCGCGATCGTCACTCCTTCTTCAGTCTCCAGCATCGGTGCCGGACGCGACCGGGGTTGTTTGTTTGCGCTACGACCCATCAAGTTACCGCCTGTACAGTTCATACTTTCCGATGAAGTCAGCCACGCGCTGCGGCACCAGGTCTTCAATTGACTCACCGTCGCGCACTCTTTGCCTTATCTCCGTAGACGAGATGCCGGTGTTAACGTAGCCGGTCAGATATATGTGGGGCTCGTTCAAATCCTCGCCTGGCTGCAGCTCAAACTCGGGACCGCGCAGATCCACGATTGTGGACCTGAAGCGGTCTTCCAAATGCGATGTCCGCACGTCGTGTCCCGGCCGCGTAACTACAACGACGTTGGTAGATGAAAGCAAGCGCGCGGGTTCACGCCATGTGTTGATCTCCTCGAATGAGTCCGCGCCCATCACAAAAAACAGTCTCGTTGCTGTTCCAAATGCGCTTCGCAGCCGCTCGACCGTCTCGAACGTGTAAGGCCGGTTGGGTGCTTCGAGCTCGATGGTTGAAACCAACACGCGCGGCTCGTCAAGCGAAGCCAGGACCGCCATCGCGAATCGATGATAAGCGTCAGTGATTGCGCGCGTATCTTTGTGAGGCGGTCTGTGCGCAGGAATTATCAGCAGTTGATCAAGTCCGAAGTTTCGTACGATAGCGCGAACGACTTCGAGGTGTCCGTTGTGCACCGGATCAAATGTCCCTCCGTATGCGGCTATGCGACGTTCGCCCATAAACTCCGGTTTCTGGTTTCGGGTTTGCGGGTTCTGGTTTCTAGTTTCTGGTTTGTGGTTTCTGGTTTCATCTTCGGTTCTCGAACCAGAAACCAGAAACTAGAAACCAGAAACTATGAACCAGAACCACAAACTATGAACTCGAAACCGCCGCCACCTCGCTTGCCCTCCAAATCTGCTCAACCTTGGCGCCGACTCCAGCAACAAAGCCATCTATGCCGTAGCCGGTGACCGCCGATATCTCAAACATCTCGAGTCCACGCCCGTGGCAAAACTCGCGAAGCCGCTCCAGTCTCGCCGCATCATCGACCGCATCCATCTTTGACGCAGCGACTATTTGGGGCTTCCTTAGCAAGTCTGCCTTGTAGAGCTCGAGCTCCCGGCTGATAGTTAGAAAATCATCGACTGGATCGCGACCCGTCGACGAGACATCTATCACATGAGCGAGCAACTTGGTGCGCTCTACGTGGCGGAGAAACTCGAGTCCCAATCCGGTCCCCTCGTGCGCGCCTTCGATAAGCCCCGGAATGTCGGCGACCACGAACGAACCTTCATCGCCGTAAGCCACAACTCCCAGGTGCGGCTCCAGTGTCGTGAACGGGTAATCGGCGATCTTGGGGCGCGCCGACGAGATTCGCGAAATCAATGTTGACTTGCCGGCGTTGGGAAAGCCTACAAGACCCACGTCGGCAATCAACTTCAATTCAAGTTGGAGTGATCTGACCTCGCCTGGCTCGCCATCCTCATGGTAGCGCGGCGCGCGATTGGTTGAAGTCGCAAAGTGGGCGTTGCCTCGGCCCCCTCGCCCGCCTCTGGCGACGACCATGCGTTCCCCGGGTTCGGAGAAATCATGAAAGAACTCACCGGTTTCGGCGTCGATCACGATTGTGCCTGCCGGCACCGGGATGTTGCGGTCTTCACCGTCTCGCCCGTGGCGCTTATCGCCCTCGCCGTGCGAGCCGCGTCCGGCGCGTACCTCAGGGTTGAAGCGGAACTGCAAGAGCGTGTTTAGCTGGGTAGTCGCTTCCATGAAGACCGAGCCGCCTCGGCCTCCGTCGCCGCCCGACGGGCCCCCGCGCGGGACAAACTTCTCGCGGCGAAAAGCGGTCACTCCGTTGCCGCCGTCGCCGCCCTTTACCAGTATTTTGGCTCGATCTAAAAACTGCATCTTGTCGGCGGTTAGTTGTCACTGGCCAATGGGTCAGTTCGAAACTCTTTAACTGACCACTGGCCACTGGCCACTGACAACTGACCGTCATTCCGCCGGGTACACGCTGATGAACTTGCCTTTGCGTCCCTTCTCTTCGTACTTAACAACGCCGGTGACAAGCGCAAAGAGCGTGTCGTCCGAACCGCGGCCAACATTGTTGCCGGGTTTGAACTTCGTACCACGCTGGCGAACCAGAATCGCGCCACCAGACACCGACTCGCCGCCAAAGCGCTTGACCCCAAGGCGCTGCGCGTTTGAGTCGCGGCCGTTTCGTGAACTCCCTACTCCCTTTTTGTGTGCCATAAATCCTCTATCAAACACCAGGCGAAACGCCGCGGCTTGCGAAGAATGCGGGCGGGCCGACGACGCGCTCAGCGGTAGCTCACTCCGATTTCTCCGAGCCGGCGCCAACTGATTCGATTCGAACCGCGGTGAAGTTCTGGCGATGACCGTGTGTTTTCTTGTACTGCTTTCGTTTCTTCTTCTTGAACACGATTATTTTTCGTGCCCGGCCGTGCTCGACTACGGTCCCCGTGACCCGCTGACCTTTGAGCGATTCACCGATCTTGACCTCATCGCCGTCGGCCGCCAGCAGCGCATCGAACTCGACCGATGACCCTACTTCAGCGGTCAAGGAGGGCACCTGAACAACGTCTCCCTCATTAACCCGAAACTGCTTGCCTCCAGCCTGAATGATCGCGTATGCCACGGTTAGCTCCCTCCAAAAAGATGCTTCTGACGAAAGTCCAAAAGTATAGCGGTCGCGTGGAAACGCTGTCAACGCATGCTCGTCAACAGGACGTACCTTAGATACTCGACTAATCCGTCGGCAGATCATCCTTTGGTATGCGAGGTTCTCAATATTCGACGCTAAGGTTTGAATCAGACCAAAGTCGGGCGATTGCTCACAGGGTTTGAACGCGCGGTGTGATTGTAGCGACTGGCGGCGTGAAATGCAGTTCTAGAGCGTCCCGCAGGTTCTCGAGAGCTTCATCTTCTGTGGCGCCTTGGCTCGCAACATCAACCTGCATGCATTGCGCTATGTACCACTCGCCTTCTTGCGATATGCTGGCGGTGAATGATCGTTTCATAACTTGCTCGCACCCTCTGGAAGTTTTGCTTAGCTTAGCCCAAGGGGCGCAACTGCACAACGGGCCACGGCGCAGGGCACGGCGGCGCGAAAATCGACAATCTAGAGACCAAAGGACTCGCGGATACTGATCCTGCGCACTTGGCTTCTCGATTGAGCCGCGCAGTATCTCGAGGGCAAGTTCGGCGTGCGCAGCGAGATCGACGGGTAGGTGAGTGAAAGTGAAGCTCGGGTCACCGGAGGGAGCCTCAGAAGGAAGTGGTCGCGATACTGGCGCTTCCGCTTTAGCCATTTAGGTGGCCTGGAGCGTGGTTTACCTCAACTGATTGCGGTTCCGCCGAAACTCTTCAATCGCTTTCTTCTTCTCTCGACCCGCTTCTTCAAGTTCCTCGAGCCACCTTTTCCTGAACGGCATCAGCGCGTCTCGCACAGCTTCGGCAATCGCCAGGTTGCGAAACCATTTTTTGTCCGCGGGCACGATAAACCATGGGCGGCGCCTGGAGGTGCACTCATTGAGAGCGTCCTCGTAGGCCGCGGTGTAATCGTCCCAATACTCGCGCTCCTTCCAATCGCTAACCGAGAGCTTCCATGATTTCGTCGGATCTTTCTCGCGTTCGAGGAGCCGCTCCTTCTGTTCTTGTTTACTGATATGTAGATAGAACTTGAGAATGATCGTGCCCGAATCCGCCAGCGATCGCTCGAAGGCGTTGATGTGTGTGTAACGCGAGCGCCAGACCTCCTTCGGCACAAGTTTATGAACTCGCACGACCAGCACATCCTCATAGTGCGAGCGGTTGAAGATCTTAATGTCTCCGGCGCGAGGCGTTTGGGCGTGTACGCGCCAGAGGAAATCGTGAGCGAGTTCTTCTTCGGTGGGTACTTTGAATGAAGTTACGGTGCAGCTCTGCGAGTTCAGCGGACCCACTACGTGCCGGATCGTACCGTCTTTGCCGCTGGTGTCGCGCCCTTGCAGTATGATCAATACGCTTTGCCGTCGAGCCGCGTAGAGAAGCTCCTGCAGCTCAATCAACTCTGCGATGAGCTGCGCTGTCTTCTTCTCACCCTGCTCGCGTTTTAGTCCCGCGTCTTCTGCCGGATCAAAGTGTTCGAGCTTGATCCGGCGGTCTCCTTCGAGTCGATGTGCATAGGTCATATTCTGTGACTACTCCAAGAAGTGTTCCGCGTACTCCTCCGACCGGGGAACAAGATTATTGCTCATTATCACCCGCGCGCAGGAGTTCCAGCGGAGGATCGCGTCGTCGTTTCCAGCCGGACGAATGGCTTCAGCCTTCTCGAACCATTCCATCGCCTCGCGGAACCAGTCGTAAGCCGCATAGTTCGCGCCGGGTGAGGCCTTTGAAAGCCGCGCCTTCGCGCGTCTCTCCCACACGATCCCGGTGTAGTACGTCCGCTCGTATTCGTCGCGGAGTCGCCCGAGCACCTCTTGAATCTGCGTCTCGCCAATCGAATAGCCTTTGGCCAGACGCTCGGTCATCGCGAGCAACAGCGTGACCAGTGCTTGCTGGTTATCCGGATCGATTTTCAAAACATCCAGGCAGATGCTCTCGGCGGCGCCCGGCTCGTTGAGCAGCCGATAGCGAATGGCTCTGTCGATCGCCGCCGGAATTGCCTCTTTGCTTAGCGGTTTGAGTTCGAACATGGCTGACTCCTGGGGGAAGTCCGTAGTCCGTAGTCTGTAGTCTGTAGTCAGGAAAACCTCCCTCCCTTCAGACTGACGGCCACGGACTACGGACTACGGACTACGGACTACGGACTACGGACTACGGACTCTGCCGGCGGAAGAGTTGCACAAGCCGCGCAACCGGGTCGTAAAACTTTCCAACCACCCGCTCTTTGAGCGGGATGATCGCGTTGTCGGTTATCGTGATGCTTTCCGGACAAACCTTCGTGCAGCACTTGGTGATGTTGCAGTAGCCGACGCCCATCGTCTCCTTCAACTCTTCGAGCCGATCCTCCGTATCCAGCGGATTCATCTCAAGCGCGGCCACGTAGACCAGAAATCGCGGCCCGATGAACTTTTCGTGCATGTTGTGCTCGCGCAAAACGTGGCAGACGTCCTGACACAGGAAACATTCGATGCACTTGCGAAACTCCTGAACGCGGTCGATGTCTTCTTGCTGCATTCGCCACGTTCCATCGGGAGCGTCGGGCGGCCGCGGCTTGAACTTTTTGATTCTCTTCTTGACCTCGTAGTTCCAGGACACATCGGTGATCAGGTCCTTGACGTGCGGGAACGCCTTCATCGGTTCGATGGTAACGGGTTTGTCGAGCGGGAGCTGGCTGAGCCGCGTCATGCACATCAGCCGGGGCATGCCGTTTACCTCGGCCGAGCACGAGCCGCACTTGCCCGCCTTGCAATTCCATCGCAGCGCAAGGTCGTTCGCCTGATCGGCTTGAATGCGGCGAACCGCGTCCAGGACCACCATCCCCTGCGCAGTCTCGATGGTGTAGTCGACGAACTTGCCGCCATTGGCGTCGCCGCGCCAAACGCTGAATGTGGCCGTGCTCATTAACCCATCTCCTCTATGACCTGCTTGAGTTCCGCGCGCATCTCCTGGATCGGCTCGCGGCTGACTTTCATCGTTCCGTCGGCGGCTTTCTTGACCATTACATTGATCTTGCCGAAGTCCGCGTTCTTTTCGGGATAGTCGTTGCGAAACTGAGCGCCTCGACTCTCTTTCCGCTCGATGGCCGAACGGGTGACGGCTTCAGAAACAGTCAGCAGATTGGATAGGTCAAGCGCCGTGTGCCAGCCCGGGTTGTATTCGCGGTTGCCTGTTACAGCGACGTGAGACGCTTGTTGCCACAGGCGATCGATCCCCTCCAGGGCGCGCTGCATCTCGTCTTCTATTCTCACGATGCCGACAAGGTCCTGCATCATCTCCTGAAGCTCGCGCTGAATCTTGTAAGGACCCTGCGCAGTCGGGTCGGAGCTATCAGCGCGCTCGAACGGCTCGAGAGCGCGCCGTGCCGATTCTTCGACTTGCTGGCCTTCGATCCTGCCCTGCGTTTGACCGCTCGCGAACTTCGCAGCGAACTCGCCGGCGCGTTTGCCGAAGACCAGCAGATCAGAAAGCGAGTTGCCGCCCAACCGATTCGCTCCGTTGATTCCGGCCGCGCATTCGCCTGCCGCGAACAGACCAGGCACGCAAGACATCTGCGTATCGGCGTCAACTCGAATGCCACCCATGATGTAATGCGTGGTCGGCCCAACTTCCATCGGTTGCTGAGTGATGTCGATGTCAGCGAGTTGTTTGAACTGATGATACATGCTCGGCAGTTTTCGCTTGATGTGCTCCTCGGCCTTTGGAAGCCGCGCCTTTATCCAGGAGATGTCAAGGTAGACACCGCCGTGCGGACTGCCCCGGCCCTCCTTGACCTCACGCACGATGCAGCGAGCTACGTGGTCGCGAGTGAGGAGCTCGGGCGGACGCCGCGCAGTCTTATCGCCCTGGGTGTAGCGCCATCCTTCTTCTTCGTTGTCAGCGGTCTGGCTCTTGTAGTTGTCCGGGATCTCCTCGAACATGAACCGCTTTTTCATGCTGTTCAACAGCACGCCGCCTTCGCCGCGCACTCCTTCGGTGACCAGGATGCCCCGGACGCTTGGGGGCCACACCATGCCGGTCGGATGGAATTGAACGAACTCCATGTCGATCAACTCGGCGCCGGCTTGATAGGCGAGCGCGTGGCCGTCGCCGGTGTACTCCCAGCTATTGCTCGTAATTCTGAATGCCCGTCCGATTCCCCCGGTCGCAAGGACCACGGCTTTTGCTTTGAACAAGCGAAAACGGCCGCGCTCGCGATCGTAAGCAAACGCACCAACCACACGGTCGCCGTCTTTGAGCAGCGTCAGGACCGTGCATTCCATATGTACGTCGATGCCTTGATGAATCCCGTGATCCTGAAGCGTTCGAATCATCTCGAGCCCGGTGCGGTCGCCGACATGCGCCAGCCGAGGATACTTGTGCCCGCCAAAGTTGCGCTGAAGTATCCGGCCGTCGGCGGTGCGATCGAACACAGCGCCCCATGCTTCCAGTTCGCGCACGCGATCTGGTGCTTCCCTGGCGTGCAGCTCAGCCATGCGCCAGTTGTTGACGTACTGTCCACCGCGCATCGTGTCCGCGAAGTGGACCTTCCAGTTGTCGCGCTCGTCGACGTTGGCCAGAGCCGCGGCGATGCCGCCCTCAGCCATCACCGTATGAGCTTTGCCGAGCAGTGACTTGCACACGAGGCCTACCGATACGCCGGCGGCCGAAGCTTCAATCGAAGCTCGCAGACCGGCGCCGCCCGCTCCGATAACCAACACGTCGTGTTCGAATGTCTGGTATTCGGCCATCAGAAGATTCTCCTGTCTGACCAGATACCCATCGAACAGAGGCGAACGTAGATGTCCGAAAACGCCACCCAGAACAAGCTCATCCACGCCCAGAGCATGTGGCGTCGATTGAGGCAGCTCACGCAATTGTATGTTTTCTGGCGGATGGGCATCTTGGATAGCTGATCGCAACCCCCGCCCACCAGATGCCGAAGAGAGTGACAACTAAACGTGTATCCGCCAAGCAAAACGGCATTCACGGTCAGCACTATCGTGCCGTAGCCGATGCCGAATGAGACCTGGCCGGTTGCTGCGTTCGTGAACCACATCGCCTTCCACGCATCGTGCAAGAGGATCACGATGAACACCAACGCGAGATAAAGGAAATACCGGTGCACGTTCTGAAGGATGAGCGGGAACGAGCGCTCACCCAGGTATCGTTTTCGTGGTTCGCCGACCGCGCACGACGGAGGGTCAGCCCAGAACGATTTGTAATACGCACCGCGATAGTAATAACAAGTCAGGCGGAAGCCGCCGGGCGCCCAGAGGATGATCAGCGCGGGCGACCACGGAAGCCAGCCCGGAAACCAGGAAGGCTTCGCCCCAAACCAACTGTGGATCGGATCACCGAACAACTCCGGCGAATAGAATGGCGAAAGGTAGGGGCCAAAGCGGTAGTGCTCACCCTGGAACGCGGCCCAGGTCGAATACGCGACGAACGCGGAAAGGCCCAGGAAGACTAACAGCGGCTGGAGCCACCACGCGCCGGGGCGCATCGTGCTGCCGAAAGCGGGTCGTTTCAACGAGACGTTTGTTGAAGCCATTGCGGGTTATCATTACCTCCTGAGCAAGGGTTCTGGATGAGGACTACCGAATGGTTGTTTGTTTTGGGCTTGATACTACGGATGATGCCGTGGTCAGGTCCTATGAAAAAGTACTGCGTACGATTTGCACGAGAAGCTGTCGAATTTCTCGGCAGGGCAACCGGAGCTGACATGGCGGAACGTTTACCATACGGCTAGATTTGTAGTCAATAAGAACAGCTCCGCGCCTCAGCAAGGGATGTGACTAAGAGCCGGCGGTCATAAAAGTGTCTTGCGATAATCACACCCACGAGAGAGATTGTGCGAAAGGTCCAGGAATACCACCCACGGCAGTGGGTGGATCGTTCAGATGCTGCCTACGCCAGAAGGACGAACAAAAAACCAAAAAGGGAGCAAGCGGCCCTCCTCGTAGGCCGAACTTGAACGATCCACCCACTGTGCCGTGGGTGGTATTTGCGTACGCTACTCGTCCCGCGGTGGTATGTCCTCCAGCAAGAGACTGTAAGTTGTCTCATCAATCCACTCCACGGGGATATGTTCCGAACATCTGGGCAGATCGAAGTTGTCGATTCGGATTCCACATATTCGAGGACTTGGATTGAACCTGCTGATCCTTAGATTGTGAGCGTAGAGGAGCTCATGGTTCAGCCAGGTGCTGACGCTATAGCCAACTCCGACTATCGCGACGAATGCATCGCACCGTTCAATCGCACCTTCCAATGACTTGTAAAAGTCATTTCCCACAGGTGGCGCAAATTCGATAAGACAGTTGCGCAACTGCAAGAAGCCGAGGATTGACCGCACTGGTTCCAGATCACGTTCGTTGAAATCACATGAAATGTAAACTCGTCTCGGCATTTCGATCTGCTTTTCTGCGGGCGCATACTGCAACAAACACTAATCCTGCTATTTGGTTTGCCATCAAACAGCTAGACAAGCCCGATCCTTCGCAGCAGGTCTGCGAATCGCGGATTCTCTCGCAAGCTATCCAGCGCCGGATCGACGTTGAGAAACACAACATAGTAAGACCGCTCTTGATACACCTTCTCGAGCCATTCGAACGCCCGCTCCTTCTCGCCAAGGGCCGCGTATAACGTCGCCATCGGATATAGCGCGACGTGCTCGTGCTTTGATAACTCCGTCATTTCCGCAAGCACCTTCAGCGCCTCGCTCTTCCTTCCCGATAGCGCGTAGACTCGGCCGACCCAGGCCTTCATACTCTTGTCGCCGAATAACTCGACTGACCTCTCAAGCTCGCGGATCGCGTCGTCATAAGCTCCTTTTCCTTCCTGGGCCAACCCGAGATGGAAGTGAGCTTCGGCGAAATTGGGATCCATGTCGAGGGTCTTGCGGAGTTGCTCGATCGATTCGTCGTATCGGCGCGCGCCGTGCAGTGCTCTGCCCAACGCGGTATTGATGATGATCGAGAGCGGATCAAGCTCGACGGCTCGACGGGCCTCGCGAATCGCCTCATCGAATCGCTTCCTGCTGATCAGGAAAGCCGCGTACCACTGATGCGCGGTTTCATAATTCGGATTCAACTCTATCGCTTTCTCATACTGCTTCTCTGCCGCGCTCCAATTCCATTCATATTCATAAGCCGCCGCCAGCGATGTGTGAGCCTCTGCCAGCGAGTCGTCCAGCGACAGGGCACGTAGCGCCGCCGCCTTTGCTTTTGGGTAAAGGTCTTTCGAGGGAGTTGCGCTGTATTCGTAGAGCAACGCGTAGCAGTCGGCAAGCCCCGCGTAGGCCAGCGCGTAGCCCGGATCTTTTTCGATCGCCTCGTTAAGGTAAACCACGCCCTTATTCAGCCCGTCTTCCGTTCGCTTGTTCCAATAGAAGCGGCCTTTCAGGTAGAGCTTATAAGCCTCCGCGTTGTCGGTGTACCGCCTGGTGACTCGCTTCTGATCTTCGCCGCTCAGGCGGAGTTGAAGCCTCTCGGAAACTTGCCTTGCGATCTCCTCCTGCAGCATCGAAAGGTCGGCCATGCGACGGTTATACTGCTCACCCCAAACCTGCGTGTCGTCTCGCGTGTCTATCAGGTCGATGCTGATTGAGATGGTTTCTCCGCGCTGAACGATCCTCCCAGTCAGCACGCCGTGCACGCCAAGCTCGCGCCCGACTGTTTTCGCGTTCGCCTCCTGGCCTTTGTACTTGAATACCGAATTGCGCGACATCACCTTCAGGTTGTGTGACTGCGAGAGGTTGTTGATAAGGCTCTCGGTCAGTCCTTCGCTCAGGTATTCGGTGTTCGGATCGGAACTAAGATTCGTGAATGGCAGCACAGCAATCGAGTCTATCGGACGTGTCCCGCCAGAAAACGCGAAATACGCAAGGACCATCGCCAGGAGGAGTATCAACGTCGCGCCGAGGATTAATCCAAGTTTGTGACTCTTGATTTCACTGACGAAGTACTCCGCGCCGGAGGTAACCCGCACTGTTGCGACATGATCGCTTCGGACTGCGAACTCCGGGGCGGTGTTGCGCGTTTGGCGGCTCGTCGGGGCCGCCGCGTCTTCAAGGCGTGCCCTCTGGCCGGAATCTTCAAGCCCAGATTCGATTTCCAATCTGCGCCTGAGCCGCTCGAGATCGTCGAGCAGATCATCGACAGTTTGATATCGCGCCGCGATATCCTTAGCCAGCGCGCGGTCCACAATCTCCTGAACCTTCGGTGGAGCTTCCGGCAGCAACTCGGAAAGCGGCGCGGGCTGGCGCTCAAGTATCGAGACGATGACGTCGCTTACCGAGGCGCCCTTGAACGGCATCTCTCCCGTGAGCATTTCGTAGATAAGCGCGCCGAGGCTGAAGATGTCGGTCCTGGCGTCAACCGCGAGCCCACGCGCCTGCTCGGGTGACATGTAGTTAGGACTGCCCATCACAATGTTAGCTTCGGTGGTGACCAATCCAAATGTAGCGATGTCTCCTTCTTCAGACCCGGCGGGGTGAGGGCCGGACACGTTATCGGCGAACTCCTCGGTGAGCTTGACGACGCCGAAGTCGAGCACCTTGGCGATGCCATCAGGCCTCAGCATTACGTTCTCGGGTTTGATGTCTCGATGAACGATGCCGGCGCGATGCGCCGCGGCCAGCGCTCGCGCGACTTGAATGGCAACATCAATGGCCTCTCGCAAGCCGAGCTCGGCGTGCTTCAGCTTCTGACGCATCGTCTCGCCTTCGATGAACTCCGTCGCGATGAAGCGAGTGCCTTCCTCCGAGCCTACTTCGTGGATGGTGATGATGTTCGGATGATTGAGCGCCGAAGCTGCGCGAGCCTCCTGTTCGAAGCGGCGCAGCCTGTCTTCGTCGCTATTGAACTGCTCGGGCAGGATCTTGAGCGCGACGCGGCGCCCCAGACGTGTGTCCTCGGCCAGATAGACGTCACCCATCCCGCCCGCGCCTAAGCGTGACAGGATTCGATAGTGAGAGATGATCGTGTTGACCGGTAACAACATGTCTACGAGGGGAGTGCGTTTTCGCGTTGAAGCCATTGCTGGAGCGCTTCGTCTTCACGCGCGACCTCGTCGGCATTGATCAGCCCGCGCTGCATAGCGATTGAGATGGCTCGCGAACGCGGGCTGTAGGTGCTGCCCCAGCGTTCGTCGACGATTTGGTCGATGTCTATTGAGAGCTTGGCGTAAAGCTCGCGCAGCCGATTTTGCACGCCGCGCTCACTCAAGTACCTGCGCCGGGCGATGGCCTTGTCGGTCAATCCCAGTGAGATGTCGAGGAGAGCTTCGTACTCGATGTCCGTCAGACCCGACGTGCGATTCGTCGCTCGCGACTGGACGGTTCGAATCTCCGGATCGATCCAGCACTGTTCATCCACAAGCACCGCGCGCAGCGCTGCTATCAGCTTGTCGTCCGGCGATGACTTAAGCACATAGCCATAGACGGTCTCCCCGGGCACTATGCGTGCAAGCTCACGGATGTAGATCTCGTCCTTGTACTGCGACCAGAAAATAATCCGCGCCAACCTTAGCTCGGACCAGATTTGGCGCGCGGCCTTCACACCGGAAAGCCCGGGCAGCTTGATGTCGAGCACCGCGAGCGAAGGGCGGTGTTTCAACGCAAACTCCACCGCGGTGTTGCCATCGGAGGCTTCGATCACCGGCCCCGCGTCGGCGAAGTTGTCGATGATAATCGCGCGAAGGTAATCGCGCTGAAAGGACATGTCTTCGGCAATTAATATACTCATAATGAAGGATTGCGACGGACGACCGACGACCGCGGACCGCCGGCCGGTCGCCTGTCATCCGTCGCCCGTCGTTGAGATACTCTAACCTTCAGCTTAACCCTTGGATCGGCAGTCGCAATTCTACTACGGTGCCTCGCCTGCCCGTAGCTCTCAACCAGGTCAGCTCGGCGCCGATCAGGCGCGCTCTGTAGCGCATGTTGTCGATCCCGCGGGCTCGGCGCAGGTCACCGGATATCGTCATCCCGCGCCCGTCATCGCTGACCCTTATCAATAGACTGTCACTGTCGCGCATTATCACGATCTCGACGAACCGCGCCGATGCGTGTTTGGAAATATTATTGAGCGCTTCCTGCACGATTCGATAAACCAGGAGCTGGTCGGTTTCAGACAGTTCGATATCGTCCATCTTCGCAGGACAGGCGAACCGGGTTAAGAACGGGTGCTCACACGCCTGCGAGGTGCGAGTAAGACAACTCTCGATCGCCGGAACGAGCCCGAGCGTGTCGAGCGCCGACGGACTGAGGTTCTCCATCGCGCGACGCACTTCGTCCATCGTCGCATCCAGGCCAAAGATGAGCTTCGCAAGCCCGTTGCGCACCTCTTGCGTCATAGCGTCTTCGGGCTTGTCGAACAATCGCCGCGCGAGTCTCGCAAGCTCGCGCAGGTCCGACAGCGTCTGATCGTGGAGATCGGCCGCAAGCAGCTTGCGCTCGCTTTCCGCCAGCGTCACAAACTGAAGCAAGCCCTCGATTAGTTCGCCCTGGGTTTTCAACGTCGATTCTCCGTAACCGCAATACGATGGGGAGCTGCCATTCGAACTGCGGGATCCCACAGTTTATTGTGCGGGTCGCGTCGTGAACATTTGCGGGAAGCGCTCTACAACGCCGATCGCGCTGGATGTAGACTGCGCACGTCTTCCGAAGATGTCAACCGCTCGGGGCGAGGCCGAAGCCTTCAGACCTCGCCCCCAATTTAATCGCGGACGGCCGGAAGAGAGGAGACTAATCATGAGAACTATCACGAGATCTGCATCTATCGTCGCGGCCTTCACGCTGCTCAGCACGCTTGCGCTTGCTGCTCCGAAGGCTGAGCGCGCGAACAAGTATTTCAAAGTTGCCGGCACTGTTATTCAGATCGACAACAAGGATCGAACGTTGCTGGTGGCGGACCGTCTCTCTAATAAGCTTTATCTTATCGAAGTTCCCGAGGCGGTGACGTTCAAGATTACCTTTGGCAGATATATGAGGATGGCTGAGCCGCGGTTCGGTGATGTGAATATCGGCGAACGCGTCGAGATTCGCTGCGAACGCGGTTCCACGGAACATCTGGCCCGACTCGAGGACGGCCGCTCGGTCACCGTGTTGTGGCCGCAGCCCGCTAAAGCGTGCTCTATTGTCACTCGGCCCTTGGGGCGAGGCTTAAGATGAGCCTCGCCCCGGTCCGAAGCAGCGCCGTGGTGTCCGAGAAACTGAAGTTTGTCGCCGGCTCCCGCAATCGGCTTAACTCACAACCCGCGACAAACTGAAGTTTGTCGGACTCTTCAAAGGAGATTTGAATCATGGAACGTATCACACAACGTAGCGTTGCTCTTGCCGTAACCCTGATGCTCGCGCTGGCGACTTTGGCGATGAGCGCACCAAAAAGCGAGCGCTCCAGCAAGTACCTGACGATCGAAGGTCAGGTCCTTCAGGTGAACCAGAAGTCTCGCACGCTGCTCGTAGAGGACTACTGGTCGAAGAAGCTATATTCGGTTCACGTGCCTGAAGGCGAAACCTTCCGGATCTCGTTCGGAATGAATATGAGGAAGGCCGAACCGGAATTCAAGGACGCACGCAGGAACGACCGTGTCCGCATGCGCTGCATTCGCACTGAAAAAGAGCACCTGTCGCGGCTCGACGACGGACGTGAAGTCGTTGTGCTGACGGCGACTCATTAGTTCTCAACCTCCGGGGCGGCCTGTCCTGTTTCTCAAACGAGGCCGCCCCACCCCACCGCGTAGCCCTCCCCCCTCGCCTCTAGCCGGGCCGCTCTGCCGTTCCCCATTGCAACCGGGGAAACGCGGCCCGGCGCCTCTCTTTCTGGAGCGCAGGTCCGTAGTCCGTAGTCAGTAGTCAGTAGTCAGTAGCTTCGGAGTCTGGGCTACGGACTACTGACTACGGACAACAGGACCCGCGCTTCCAAGAATGTTAGAATCAGCTCGTAATGCTTTTGCGACGGGAATCACGTCTCACTTCGTGGGCTGTCATCCTGGTGGCGATGTCGGTGGTACTCACGAATGGATGTCGCAACCGTGTGCCGCCTGGTGACGGTGATAGCAACTTCGAACCAGCCGGCGAGCCAGAGCAGTACTCGGCGACGGTGGTTCGCATCGTTGAAGATGGGACAAGTCGCGAAATAAGCGTCTCTCGCGAAACTCGCTCAGGTGAAAAGCGCCGGGAGGAGTGGACTGAAGAAGGTCAGAATCGCGCGCTGATTTGGAGGCCCGATCTCGGAAAGAGTTTTTTGCTCGATCTCGACGGGCGAGCTTACGTGGAGTTCGAGATTACCTCCGGTCAATTACCTGAATCGCCCACGGGAGCGCGCAATCCACACGATGTTTTCAGCGCCCGGAATGCTGTAAGCCCCGAGGTTGGAGACAGCACCGTTCAAGCGATCGACCATGACGTCGGTAACACGCAGCCGCCCACCCGCGTTGAGACTCGAGTGCTTACCCCTAGAGTAATCGATGGCCACTCGTGCGCGGTCTACGAGCAACGAGCAATCTTCCACGACGGACACGTCGAAACGACTCGAAGGTTTCGCGCGCGCGAACTGTCCGGCCTGGTCATCAGGGTCGAGAACGAGGCGGAGCAGGGATCGGCACGAGTGATTACCGAGCGCCGCGACGTGCGCATGGACGTGGCGCCGGATACGTTCAACGTCCCCGCCGACTTCGAGAAAGTCGGAAAGCTTCTGGGAGCGCAATCATCCGAGCCTGCGCGGCGTTTTGCGCGAGAAAGAAAATAGCAGGGAGCGGAAAGAGGCAGGTGGAGATGTCTGTCCTCCCGGGACCGCGGTATTGAGAAGCTATCGCACGAACATCGTTGGTTGACCCTTTGACCACGGATCGTATTCGCGTGCGAATGTCAGCCGCTCGGCCAAGGGCGGGTGACTGTAGAGCCAGACCTTGATAAAGGTGCTCGGATCGGGGTCCGCCAAATCGACTTCGCCCAGGATCTGAAAGGCTTCGGCTGCGGTTTCGGAGGAGTCGGGGACAATGCCGTGAATTACCTCCAGGCCATAGACGTCCGCCTGGTGCTCTTGATAACGGCTGAAGGTGTTGAACGCAGGCTCGGCGAAAAAGAAAAACAGGTAGATGAACAGCAGCAACGCGGGAAGCGAAGCCCAATCATCCAAACCGCGCAACGCCCAGCTCCTCTGCTTGCGAGCGAGCGTTCGATTAATCGCAGAGTGAACCAGCAGCAACACCACGATTATCAAAGCGCCGGCGAACGCGATGCCCTTCGGGATGTGGCCGAGCACGTAGTGACCCATCTCGTGCCCGACGACAAATATAGTCTGCGGCGATGTCATTTTTGCGATAGTCGTGTCCCAGACGACGACCCGTTTCGAGGCGCCGAAGCCAGTGACGTACGCGTCGATCGCGTTCACTTTCTCGCTCGCTTTCATTTCGAACATCCGCTCGCGAGGGATGTCTAGTCCGCCGTGGTTTACAACCCTCTCTATCTCGGCGACCAGAGCGGGCTGAGTTGCCTCGAGGGGCTCAAACTTGTTGAACAGAGGATCGATGATCAGCGGCGAGATGAACAACAAAAAGACGAGCATCGGTAAGGATGCAAGTCCGAAGTATAACCACCAGCGGCGTCGGCTCCGCCGGATCACGCCATAGAGGATATAAGCGAGAATTGTCGCGATGACGAACTGAATCAACTCGCCCTTGGTCCAATCCCAGAGCCACGAGCCCCAACCCTGCACCGCTATCTCGTAATAAACGGCGAGGTGATGTTGATAAACGTCCAGCGGAAACTTGAACGCATCGAATGTGAGCAGAAGCAGAGGTACAAACACAATCGCCTGAATGAAGCGCCTTCGCGAAACTCGCTCAGCCCAATCGCGGAATGCCGGCGCGATGCGCAGCGACAGGATGATCAACAGCAAGACCAGAGAGTAGACGACCCCGACGAAGTGCAGCGTGTACTGCGTTCTCGAGTATGCCACCGCCTTCTCGTACTTCTCAGGTGGCAGTGAGTAGCTCTTCACCTGTTCCTTTGCGATCACTGGGCCGGAAGACGAGCTGGAAGGTTGCTCGGCTGGCGCCGAAGATTGAGTTTGTGCGGTCGGGCCAGAAGCGAAAATGGTTGCCGCGCAGATCAAACTCAGAGACACGACGATCAGTGAACGGCGCATGCTCTAACTCCCGGGTTTAGAGTTTGGGCGTGATTTCTGCGCGAGGATAGAAGATGGCCGCGAGCATTTCAAGCCGGAAGAAGCGCGCATGGAGTGCGGCGACGCGTCGCCGCACTCGGCGGTCCTAGCGCTTGCCCGGCAGAGTTCTCGGATTGCCCTGCGCTCCCTGAGGTGTGCGACGCGGGCTACCGCCAGATCGAGAGGGCAGCTGAGGCTGTCCCGTTTGGGGCATCGCCCCACCAGTTTCCAGCGCCGTCGCGATCGCCTCGTCGTATAGCTTGATCTTGCCTTCGTCCGTCATCTGCTTCTGGGTCATCGCCAGATAAGTAGAAAAGAAGGTGTTGCGCTTTTCATCCAGCAGCCGTTGCTCGATCGACGCGCGTTCCTTCTGGAAAGGCTCGCCCATATCGGCGTCCTTGCGGCCTTTGAGCGCCGCAACTACGAAAACATCGTTATCAGTCTTGATTGGCTCCTTGGTCACCTCGCCAACATTGAGCTTGTAGACCGGCGCGCGTTCAAACTCGCTCACAAGCACGCCTATTGATTCGGCGGCTTTGAGCCCCGCTCTTTCGTCGGTCTTCAAACCCATCGAATCGGCGAGTTTCTTGAGTTCGTCCGCGTTTTGAGCCTTCGCAAGTTCTTTGGCGCGCTGGGCTGCAAGTCCCTTTGATTTCTCGGCGCGGTAGGCGGTCTCGACCTTCGTTTTCACCTCTTCGAAAGCCGGCTCGTGCGGATCGCGCCTTTCTACGTACTGGGGGACCGCGAATCCCTTGTCGATAGGCATCCAGTCCCCGACGTCGCCAGTGTCCTGAAGCTCGAAGACCGAAGATTCGAGCTCTGAAGCGGCGCCCAGATCCGGTAGCGTGTCGCCTCTTGAGAAAAAGCCCGTGTCCTTCGCCGCAGCCACCTGAGCGCCGTACTGTTTGTTGATCTCGGCGGCCACCGCTTGGATGTTCTTGCTCTCCTTTAGTTTCTGCTCGGCTTCGGTCGCAATGTTTTCGGCCTTGGAGTAGGCTTTGCGGGAGCGAGCCGCTTTGAGCAGCTCATCGCGCGCCTCGGCGAATGTTGGCACCTTACGGTCGGTGACTTTCAATATGTAGTACTTGTCGCCTTTCTTGATCGGCTGGCTCACTTCGTCTTTTTTCATTTTGAAAACGCGATTCAGTGGATCGTCCGCCTCTCGCTTGTCGTCCTTTTTGATCCAACCGAGATCGCCGCCGTTACCTTTGGTCTTCGCGTCCTCGCTGAACTCGCGAGCGAGCTTCGCGAAGTCTTCAGCAGATTTGCCCTCCGAAGTTTGCGCACGCTGCGTTATTCCCTGGGCCTTTTTCCTTATTTCCTCTTCGGGATCGACGGCCTTCTTCTCCTCGGGGGCGCTTTTGTCTTTTGCGTCTGGCTTCGGGGCGTTAATCACGATCTGGCTGGCGCGCACCTGCTTGATGAAGCTCTCAGCATTGAAGTCTTGTTTCAGCTCGTCGTCCGAGATTTGGACGGCCTCTCCCGCCTTGCTCTGGTCGACGAAGATATAATTGGCGCGGCGCTGCTCAGTGGTAATCTTGAAATCGCCCCTGTGACCGTCGAAGTATGCGCGCAAGTCCGGCTCGTTGACCTGCATCTTTTCGCGAAGGGTATTGGGATCTACATCCACCCATCGCACCTCGTAGCTGGAATTGTTGCGGCGATAGTCCTCCTCGACCTCTTTTGGATCGACGCTCACCGCGGCTGTGATAAAGCTGCGCAGGTGTTCCTGTGCTATCGACCCGCGCAGTTCGTCTTCGAACCGGACCGGCGTCATGCCGGCTTGATACTGCTGCAATCGCAAGCGATATCCTTCAGCGCCCGGCCATGGGTTGAACATCTGCCTCAATCGCGACTGGACTTCGCTGTCGCTTGCGCCGAGATTCAGTCGATCCGCCTGGTATAGAATCAGTTTCTGGCGGATGAGGCCATCGAGCACCTGCGGGCCGTACATATCGTACAGCGTACTCAGATCCTGCTTGGCGGTGCGGCCCTGTCCCTGAGCGATCTGCTGACCGAAGTTTGTTAACGCAGCCTTGAGATCCTGGGCAGTCACTTCATAGCTGCCCACCTTCGCGATCGCCGTGTCGCTGCCTACAGCGCCTCCGAACATCTTCGCGCCGCTCCCTGACGCCGAAAACAGCGCCACAAGGCTCAGGGTCAACAGCCCGATGAAAATCACCAATACCGCATTGCGAGTTCGCTTGCGTCCTCTGAGGAACTTCAACATAACTTGGTAGCCTCCGAAAATTACGTTCTTAGTCAGCGCCCTTGCGCGCCGAGGAATCCTAGCCAATGAGTAATGTGAAATTGTAGAGGACCGGATGACCGTTGACAACCGAGAGGGCGGGAAAATTGACAATCACAGAGGGTTTAAGGTGCGCTTTCTCGTTGATCACGTCAGCGAACGAACAACCGCAACGCTAAGTAACTGATCGCTGAGTAAATTGGAATGCTCAGTAGAAATCCTACAGGTAAAATGAGCAGATGGATCGGGGTCCCTTCATAGTGCTGCTTCCCCTGCGCGTCGGTATAGAGGACGGGTCCAGGTCCAACGAGATATACCAAGACAGTATCTTGCCACAGCAACGCACCGGATATTTTCTTATTGTCAACGGAGAAGGCTATGGCTGTCAGCGCGATCGCGATCACGATACCGCCGATGACGCTAGGCATGAGCAGGTTAGCTCGGGACATATCTCGTTCAGAGTAGCTCGCTATCTGACTACAGCTCGACCGCCGATCATTTCTTGCGGCGCGACGCGATTAGGTCTTTAACCAGTTCGGCGCCATCGGAAGCGACCGCAGCCGAATCCCAACCGCCTCGAAGATCGCGTTTCCAACCGCTGGCGCCAGCCCCACGATCGGAGTCTCTCCTGCGCCTGCCGAGGGAAGATCCTTGCGATCTACCAGCACAGTCTCAATCAACGGAACATCGCTGAAACGCGGGACTCGATATCGTGAGAAGCGGCCGTTCAAGATCTTGCCATTATCGAAGTCGATCGCTTCAAACAGCGCGCCCCCGATGCCCATCACGATTGAGCCCTCGATCTGGTTCTTGAGCTGATCGGGGTTGACGATCGCACCGCATTCAAACGCCTCGACCACCCGCACGAGCTTCACCTTTCCGCGCTCCCGGTCGACCGAGACTTCCGCGCACGTAGCTACATATCCGCCCTTCTCAAATCCAGCGGCGATTCCATTGCCGCAATTCGGCGCGCTCTTGCTCTTACCCCAGCCGAAGGCTTTCGCGGCCGCGGTCAACACCGCTTTCATCCGCTCGTCTTTCAGGTTCTTCAATCGAAACTCGAGCGGATCCATCTTCACGGTGTGCGCCAGCTCATCCATGTGAACCTCGCGAGCGAAGTGATTGGCGGTCGCCGCAAGACCTCGATAAGAGCCCTGCCGCAGCGGCGATTTGGTCTGGTGAAATACGATTTTCTGATTTGGCAGATCGTACCGATGTTGAATACCCGCTGATCCCGAGTTGTAGTTATGAAATTCCCACGCGGTGATGGTTCCGTCATCACGCACGCCGCTTGAAACATCAATCACGCCGGCGGGACGAAAGTATGCCCAGGTGAATTCCTCCTCGCGGGTCCATAAGAGCTTCACCGCTTTGCCGGCCGCTTGTGCGAGTCGAGCTGCTTCGACGGCAACATCGCCGGTGTGCTTGCCGCCGTAGCCCGCGCCGGTGTCGGGCACGATCACGCGAACCCGCTCTTCGGGAATTCGAAACGCCTCGGCAAGCTCACCACGAACTCCGAACGGCCGCTGCGTTCCCGTCCACACCGTCAGCCTCCCCTTGCTCCATTCGGCGACCGCGGCACGCGGCTCGAGCGGCGCGTGAGCGATGTAGGCCACGGTGTAAGTCTGCTCGATCTTCTTGTCGGCGTTGGCCAGTCCGTCGGGGATCGACCCGCGCACGTTCGCTTGCGGCGACGGGACGGCTTGTTTTCTGAGGTAATCGAAAAGCTCGGTTGCCGAGGGCTGCGGCTCCGCTTTCCATTCAGCCTTGATCGCGGATGCCGCGCGCGCTGCGGTTTGCGCGTTCGGCGCGGCGACGCCGATGAAGCTGCCGTCGCGAACGACTTTTACTCCGGGCATCGCTTCGGCTTCGCGTGAATCAACAGACACAAGCGCCGCGTTGAATGCTGAGGGCCGCACCACTCGGCCAAAGAGCATATCCGCAGCCCTGGTGTCAGAAGTATAGCGATGCTTGCCGGTCACGAAGTCCCGGCCATCGACCTTAGCTACGGATTTGCCGGCGATCTTCCACTGATCGGCGGGAGTGGTGGGTGCGTTTTCAGAAATTACCTTTAGCAGCTTCTGGCCCCGCGTTAGCTTGCCGAAATCGAGCGACTGTCTTGACCGCTCGTTGATCACCTTTCCATCTTTCACCGCAAGCGAAGCGCGATCGACTTTCCATTCCTCCGCAGCTAGATCGATCAACACCTCGCGCGCCGCGGCCGCGGCTTTGCGTAGCTGCGGAGCCATCGTCGGCGTAGTGCGGCTGCCGAAAGTCCCCATATCGTAGGGGGTCAGATCGGTGTCACCCATAGTCAGACGGATCGATGAGATTGGAACGCGAAGCTCTTCGGCCACGACTTGAGAAAGCGAAGTGCGAATGTTTTGGCCGAACTCAACCTTGCCAGTGTAAGCGGTAATCGAGCCGTCTTCTCCGATGTGCAACCACCCCGCGATCTCTTTCGGCGTCGAGTTGCCCGGCGCACGGCGCCCGGACTCACCCTCTTGCCGGCCCGATTCTTGTGAGGCAAAAGCATCCAGCGTGAACACCAGCACCAGGCCGCCGCCAAGAAGCTTGAAGAAGTCACGCCGCTCGAGCTCGATGTTGAAGTGATAAGCGGGCTCGGCGAAAAGTTCGTACCGCTCGACTTCAATCGCATCGTCAATGTGCTTGCTCATCTGCCACCTCCTTTCATAGATTGTGCGGCCTTGCGGATCGCGGTCACGATTCGAGGGTAGGTCCCGCATCGGCAGACGTTGCCCTCCATGAATCGGACGATCTCCTGCTCGCTGGGGTTCGGGTTCTTGCTGAGCAGCGCGACGCTGGACATGATCATTCCCGGAGTGCAGTAGCCGCACTGAAGCGCATCCGCTTCGAGGAATGCTTCCTGAAGCGGGTGCAGGCGGCCGTTCTTCTCAATGCCTTCGATGGTGGTGATCTTCTTTCCAGCAGCAGCGCCGAGCTTTGTGATGCACGATCGAGTCGCCTGGCCATCGATGAGCACCGTACACGCGCCACATTGTCCCTCGCCGCAACCGTATTTGCTTCCGGTCAGGTCCAGGTCATCGCGCAAGACGCTGAGGAGGCTTCGATCTGCTTCCGCATTAATTTTAAGCTTGGTTCCATTTACGTGAAGTTCTGAGATTCTTTGCATACGGCTTCCTCACGCGGGGATTATTTGGGTCGAGCTTTCGTGCCTGTAGACAAAGATAAGCCCAGGCGAGATCAGATGCAAACTCCTGGCTAAGCCCAGCGTAGCTCTCTCTAATGAGGGAGTGGCACAAAATAAGGCACTCGCACTTGGCGGGATGCCCCGCTGCTGATAAAGTCGCGTACTGGTCCGAGAGTCTGCCTAGGAGAGTAGCTTGAAGATCACGGCGCTAATATGGCTTGAAGACATCGTCCAAAAAATTGCTCGAAAACACTCGGCAAAGCAAACAGAAATCAGAGAAGTGTTCGTGAATAGCCCTCGCTTCCGTTTTGTTGAAAAGGGTCACAGACCGGGCGAGAATGTTTATTCGGCGTTGGGTAGGACCGATGCTGGTCGAATCCTAATCGTCTATTTTGTTTACAAAAAGGACGGCAAAGCGTTAGTACTGTCTGCAAGGGATATGACCGATTCCGAACGGAGAAGATATGAGAAAAAGTAGAAGTGCCATATCGAAATCGCGTTCTTACACAGAGATCGCCGAGTTTTGGGACACGCATGACCTGAACGAATACTGGGATCAAACGAGGCCAGTTCAGTTTGAGGTAGACATCCAATCAGAGGCGACCTACTACCCAGTTGAGAATCAACTATCTGACAAGATGCACAAGATCGCGCGGAAGCGAGGCGTGTCAGCAGAAACTCTCTTGAACCTCTGGCTACAAGAAAAAGTCGAGAAGGAGCGAATCGCGAAGTAATGAAAGGCTGCAAATGGAAAAGGAAGAGAAGTCTACCGTTGAGGTTTCTGTCACCGACAGTCTCCGTATGAACGGCAGCGTGAAGATTAAAGCAAAGCGTGCAGGTGAAACCATTGCTTTTAGAGAGTCTGAGGAGGGAAGGCGCGCATCTTCGGCGGACCTGGCGCCAAACGGCTCTGTGATCTCCCGGGTGCAGGGTCCGCCTACTGAGGGAGAGGAGGACAGCCTCCGAACAGCCCAGGTCCTGCGCGAGGCTCTTAACGCCGAAGGCGGTGACTGGTTAGCGCCTGACCTCGGTCCGGTTGGCACTTCAGTCGACTGCGTTCTGAAAGGAATAGCTAATCCGGCCCAGAGACTCGAAGTCCAAATTGTACGGGCTGTTATCGATTCGCACTTCTACCGTGTGCTGCGGAAGCAAGAGTTGTACGAGGAAACGGGCGCCAACCCGGATGCTCTTGCTCATCGCCTTCGTGAAGCAATCGCAAGCAAGTCGAATGACCGGAGGCTAGCCGCGGGCGTTCGGAAGAACCTCGTCCTTGCTCTTGACGCAACTAGAGTATCGGCGCTGTCTCTTCCTCAGGTGCCAGCGAGCTTCCGCGCAAATTATCGTGAGTGGGCACGTCAACAGGGCTTCAAGGCGGTGTGGCTAGTTGGCCCAACCGCAACGATGACTTTCCGATTAGACGAATAGCTCGCGCCGTGATTCGCGGCGACTCAACCGCAGCCAAGCAACGAGCTAAGCGAAGGTCTCAAAAAAATAGTTGTAGACACCCTCCCGCTAAATCTGATAAATTTCAAGGCTTACAAGCATATCGATTTTCAAGGCATGCGTATGAGGTCCGGCAGGGAAGGCGCTTAGATGAAGAACATCACACTGGATGAGGTCATTCAGACCTATGGTGTGGAGAACTGGGGAGCAGGATACTTTGAGGTAAACCGAAAAGGGCATCTAGCAGTGCGCCCTGCCGAGGGAGACCCCAGGTCCGTAGACGTAAAGGAACTCATAGACGACCTCGTCGACGGGCGCCGGCTACAGCTTCCCGTACTGCTGCGCTTCCCGCAGATTCTAACCAACCAGCTCAAGAAAGTTCAGCGCTCGTTCCAGGATGCGTCGCGCGAATTCAGCTATGCCGGCGGGCACTTTGGTGTGTTTCCGATGAAGGTCAATCCTCGCCGCGAAGTGGTCGAAGAGTTTCTGCGCGAAGGCAGCAAGTACAACTTCGGCGTCGAGTGCGGCTCGAAGGCTGAGCTATACGCGGCGCTTTCGCTCTATCAAACGCCCGAGTCGCTGCTGGTGTGTAACGGCTTTAAAGATGAAGCGTTCATTAACCTGGCGCTGCTCGGGGTCCAGATAGGGAAGCGCGTCATTATCGTCGTCGAAAAGCTCAACGAGCTCAAGATGATCATCCGGCGCTCGCAAGAGACCGGCGTTCGTCCCAGTATTGGCATTCGCGCGAAACTCTACTCGAAGGGCTCAGGCAAATGGGCCTCGTCGGGGGGCGAGTCGGCAAAGTTCGGGCTTACGCCGTCGGAGATGCTCGAATGCATCCGCTTGCTCCGCGAGTTTCAGATGACCGACCTGTTAAAGTTGCTGCACTTTCACATTGGCTCGCAGATCACAGACATTAAGCGCGTCAAAGCGGCGATGAAAGAGGCCGCCAGGGTCTACGCCAAGATTCGCCAGATGCGCATCGACGTCGAGTTCCTGGATATCGGGGGCGGCATGGGCGTTGACTACGATGGATCGAAGACTACCTTCGAGTCGTCGGTCAACTACACCACGCAAGAGTTCGCCAACGACGTGGTCTACACGATCAAATCCGTCTGCGATGATGAGAACGTGCCAGAGCCGAACCTGGTGACAGAAAGCGGGCGGGTGATGGCCGCCTATCACGCGGTGTTCGTCACATCGATCCGCGACGAGATTGAGACCTTCGGCGACGATCGACCCGAGGTCAGCGTCGATGAGGACGACCCTCAGGTGATCGTAGAGCTCAAGGCGCTGTACGACGACATCAACGCTAAGAACTACCGCGAGTACTATCACGACTCGCTCGACCACAAGGACGAGTTGCACACGCAGTTCAACCTCGGGTTGATCAGCCTCGAGGATCGAGCGAAAGGTGAAGTGCTGTTCTGGGAAGTCTGCGCTCGCGCGTCGAAGTTCGCTAAGACGACCAAGGTGCAGGAGGAAGAGTTCGATGATCTGAAGAAGATTCTCGCGTCGAAGTACCTGTGCAATTTCTCGGTGTTCCGCTCGTTGCCGGACCACTGGGCAATAGATCAACTCTTCCCGATTATGCCTATTCACAGGTTGGATGAGCAGCCTACGGACTACGCCACCTTCGTGGATCTTACCTGCGATTCAGACGGTCACATCGACAAGTTCGTCGATTTGAAAGACGTGAAAGAGGTGCTCGAGCTGCACCCGTTCACTGGCGACCCGTACTACATTGCGATATTCCTGGTCGGGGCTTATCAAGAGGTGATGGGCAGCAATCACAACCTGTTCGGCCGGCCGAATGAAGCCCATGTCATCATCGACACAGAGGGGCGCTACCACATCAAAAAGATCGTACAGGGAAGCCGCATCGGCGACATGCTCACCGTGGCGCGCTACGACAAGGGCCAGGCGTGGGAAAGCATGCAGCAAATGATAGACACTCGCGTCGCCGGGGGGCTCTTGAGCGAGGATGAAGCCGGCTTGCTGATGAAGCAATATGAATCCGACATCAATCGGTACACATATCTGGAATAGTCAGTAGTCAGTAGTCCGTAGTCCGTAGCAATTGTGGGATGAGATATCCCCGGTTTCGATTACTACGGACTACGGACTACGGACAACGGACCAAGGACTAAACAGTAATGATGAGAAAGCAAAAAAGCTCAAAGTATTTGACCGCGCCGACTCGCCCGATTCAGATTGATCGTGACCGTTCGGTTGCCGGTATTCTCCAGAAGATGGAAGGCGCGGGATTTCAGGCACGAACGCTGGCCGATGCGCATAACCTGTGGCTGGAGATGCTGGAGGATAACTCGACAGTTCTGATGGGGCTGAGCGGCGCCCTGGTTGCAGCCGGAATGCGCAGGCTGATTTCCTATTTGATCAAGAACCACTTCGTCGACGTGGTCGTGTCGACCGGCGCAAATCTTTTCCACGATCTACACGAGACACTGGGCCGCTACCATTACCAGGCGCCGCCCGGCGTGACCGACGAGGAACTTCAAGAGGCTCAGGTGGGCCGATTTTACGATACGCTGGCGAGCGAGCATGAGTACCGCGAAGCCGATGAGTGGGTGGGTAACTTCGCAAACACCGTGGACCATTCGCGTCCTTATTCGACCCGCGAGTTTCTGCACCTGTTGGGCCGAGAGCTTGCGGAAATCGCAACCGAAGACGGCATACTCACGTCGGCCTACAAAGCGAAGGTTCCGGTTTTTTGTCCCGGCGTTGCCGACTCGGCTATCGCGGTTGGAATCGCGACCTCCCGTGTGAATCGCAAGAACCCGTTTCAGTTTGACATCATTCAGGACGTCGTCGAAGCAGCGCAGATCATGGCTCGGTCGGTGAACACGTCGGTGGTGTTGTTTGGAGGCGGGCCGCCTAAGAGTTTCGTCCAACAGACCGAAGTCACCGCGTCGATCATCAAGCAGACGATGCGAGGTCATAAGTACGCTTTGCAGATCGGGCTCGATCTGCCCGAGAGCAGTGCGACTTCAGGACGCAGTTTTGAAGAGGCTCAAACATGGGGCCGCGTCGCGAAAGACGCGAAGACCGTCTCGGTCCTTTGTGATCCGACGATCGCGATGCCGATCCTTGTGACCTCGCTGTCACAGACTGGAACCAAAGCGTTGAAGCAGCGCCGGCGACCGCAATTTAGTTTTGGCCGTGAGCTGATGGTGACCTTCGGCTGATTGAACCGCAAGTCGCCAGGAGTCGCCACGACTCGGAGCGCTTTCTTGCGATCGTGGCAACCGGGCCTTCTGCCATCGGGTCGCGAATAATCGTGAACTTCAGATCGAGCGGGTCTCCAATGGTCCTGGGATTCGGGTTCCCGCGACAACCGCAGGATAGGAAATCGAGGCCTCGAGGGCTAGCATCGAGCTGGGAGCGCAAACATCCCTGCCTGCCAGGCGTTGGGAAGAAGCAGCCTGGGATGCCTGCGCTCCCAGGTGACAGCAGTTGGGTGGCTTAGGTATGATTATTCCATGTGGAGCTTGTTGTATCTCACCTGATCAACTGACAGGGGGTGTAGTATGCACGTCAGATCGTTTCTAGCTCCCGTTCTCCCCGTTTTTTTACTGATCGTCTCGACCGCCGCGCTATCCGCTGACCGAGGCGACGAAGTCAAAAGGCTGCAACGCGCAACCGAGGTCTTCAGCGAAATAATGAAGACACCTGACAAGGGTATCCCGTCAGATCTGCTGGACAAATGCGAGTGCGTCGGTATCGTGCCTGGCTTGAAGAAGGGTGGCCTGGGTATCGGCGGCAAATACGGCAAGGGCCTGGTTATGTGCCGCAAGCCTGACCGCAGCTGGACCGCGCCGTCGTTCATCACCATCGAGGGCGGCAGCGTTGGCCTGCAGATCGGATTCACCCAGATAGATGTGGTGATGTTGATGATGAATCGCAAAGGAGTCGAAAAACTGATCGAAGACAAGTTCACCGTGGGAGCCGATGCGTCCGCGGCAGCCGGTCCCGTCGGCCGTCAAACTTCGGCGCAGACGAATATCAGAATGGATGCCGAGATACTTACATACTCGCGCGCCAAGGGATTGTTCGCGGGCGTTTCGCTGGATGGCGCAACGCTAAGGGCGGACAAGGATGACAATCGGGACTTCTACGGCAAGGATGTCGACGCGCGGAGGATCTTGATCGATGCCGCGGTAGAGATGCCGGCGGAAGCCCGACCTCTCGCTTCAGCGTTGTCGTGGCAGTCGCCGAAGAAGCAATGATCGGAACAGCGCGGCTGCGTTGGCGCCTCGCCCCGCCCGGGACCTGGCCCGCGAATGAGAGATCAGTTACTCAGTGGACTTTCGTCGTCCTGAAAAGATAAAAAACGCGGCGGCGATTGCCGACAAACTTCAGTTTTTCGTCGGTCGAGTGCCAGGTTCGGGACTCACGACAAACTGAAGTTTGTCGGACATTTTTCTGGGGAGGCTAGAATGAACAAGACAGCAAGGGCGGAGCTGTTTGTCGTTGTGATCTCAACGGTGCTGTTGATCGCGTCTGCGATACACGCGAAGCAAGCAGCTCAGCAGCCACCCGCCGCGCAGCAACCGGCGGCGCAACAAGACAAGCCGGGAGAGCAGAAGCCCGCACCTGAAACGCTGCAATTGCTAAAGGGCATGCCGCGTCCACAGATCATTCAAGAGATGCGCAAAATCCAGACCGCGCTGGGCGTCGAATGCAACTTCTGCCACACTGTGCCGCGATTCGACGCCGAGACGCCGCGCAAGTCTGTTTCCCGGTTGATGATGCGCGACTACACGATGGGAATGAAGCATAAGGACGGGAGCGCGCTCGCTTGTAATGATTGCCATAAGGGCGAAGCGAACTTTCTGCGCACGCGCCCGTTCGCGGGCGCGGTCGGCAAAAAGTCACCGGGGCTCCAGGTGCTGAAAGATCTGCCCAGGGAACGCTTGATGCAGGCGATGACGGCGTTCACGAAAGCGCTGGGAGTAGAGTGCACCTATTGCCACACTGACGACTTTGACGAGGACACGCCTCGCAAGCAGATCGCTCGCTTTATGATGACCGAGTTCTCGAGCGGACTTGTAAAGCAGGATGGCAGCGCGGTGGGCTGCAATGATTGTCATCAGGGACACGCTCGGCCGCTCGCGGTACTGCCGTTCCCTCAACGCAGACCACCGGAACCACCGCCGGCGGCTAAGAAGCCCAATGATTGAAGTGTCGTCCGAATAGCCGCTCTGCTTTCATTTGTTGCTCGTTCAAGCCTCAGCCTGGTTGAGATCAAGCTGAGGCTTTAATTCTCGACATCATCAAGATGAGTGCTACCTACCTAAGCGATGACGGGCTCCAGCGAGCGGTACGCCTGTTGTCTCGCCGCGACGCGGACCTTCGCAGCGTTGTGAAGCAGTTCGGAGCGCCGCCGATGTGGGCGCGCGAGTCGGGATTCTCAACTCTGCTTCACATCATCCTCGAGCAACAAGTCTCGCTCGCGTCCGCAAGGGCGGCTCATAACAAGCTGCTTGAACTCGCGTCTCCGCTTACAGCGCAACGGTTTCTCAAACTGGATGACGCAACACTGAAAGCCGTCGGGTTCAGCCGCCAGAAAAGTGTATACGGACGCGAACTCGCTCGCGCGATTTTTGAAGGCCTGCTTGATCTCGACGCGTTGGGTTCGATGGATGACGCTGCCGTAAAATCCGAGCTTGTCAAAATCAAAGGCGTCGGACGCTGGACGGCGGATATTTATCTGCTGATGGTGCTGCGCCGGCCTGACATCTGGCCGACGGGAGATCTCGCTCTGGCAGTCGCGGCGCAGAAGGTGAAGCGGCTACGAACTCGACCAACGCCGGATGAGCTCGACGAGATAAGTGCGCCGTGGAAGCCATGGAGAGCGGTCGCCGCGCGGATACTGTGGCACTACTACTTGAGCGAAGTATCTCTATAATGGTCGAAGTGTCGAGCACCGCGCTTTGTCAATCGCGTCAAGGACTCATTTGGAAATAGGAAGCACCATTCAGCAACCGAAGCCGGGGTTCACTATCGAAGGCCGCGACAAGATTTATCTGGCCGGCTTCCTGGTGGGCGCGGGATTACTGTTGTTCCTCGGCCGCGGGTTAGTACAGGGCTCGGCGCTTGCCACCTGGGGGCTGACCTTCGGGGCTACCACAGCCGTCGCTGTTCTGCTCGTCACGCTTTATCGCGTTCAGCTTGAACTCCAATCGAGCCGGCGCCAACTGGCTCGCAAGGAAGCGGAGTTGAGCTTCGCGCTCGAGGTGCAGCGGGCACTCTTCCCTCGCCACTTGCCTGTGAGTAATGGATTGGAGTTTGGGGCTGTGTGCATCCCCGCGCGCGGCATCAGCGGCGACTATTACGACGTGATGCAGTTTCCCGACGGGCGATTGGTCTTCGCGATCGCGGACATCAGCGGCAAGGGAATCTCGGCGGCGATCCTCATGGCCAACGTGCAAGCGCTGTTACGCACGCTTTCGGAGACCGGCATCCCGCCCGCGGAAGTCTGCAAGAGATTGAATCATCATCTTCATCAGGTCACCGATGAGTCAAAGTACGCGACGTTTTTCTACGCCGAATGGAAGGCGGCTGAGCGGCGTCTGAGCTATGTCAACGCGGGACACTATGCGCCGGTCCTACTCGGCTCGCTTTGCGGCCGGCAGTTGGATGAAGGCGGTTTTCCGCTCGGGTTGTTTCCTGGTTCTGAGTTTCAAACGGGAGAAGTGTCACTGCAGGCTGGGGACCTGCTGGCGCTGTATTCTGACGGCCTCACCGAAGCGGCCTCGAAAAACGGCGAAGAGTTTGGAGAGCAGCGCCTGCAAGCTGAGATTGAAAAGCGTTCGGGAGAGTCGCTGGCGGAGATTCAGGCCGGAGTGCTTGAAGCTGTGCGCAAGTGGGCCGGCGACGAGCTTGAAGACGATATGACGCTGTTGATGGTCAGGGCCATCGAGGCCGAGGTTGCCAAGGAGGCATGATGAACATTTGCGGGCGCGGACTACGGGATCACATTCGACTGTTGGCTCCGCTGTTCGGTT